>MDTG01175830.1_pt1 | contig 48584 bp, 46 predicted proteins | sample 811421 | NCBI WGS metagenome assembly MDTG01 (sample SAMN05326645, study PRJNA326480) | marine metagenome | isolation source: seawater | place: Pacific Ocean: South East | collected 2011 | reverse complement strand
ATGTTTCGTTCACTTTTTGCTACATCATATGCACCTTTACTAAGTATTAAGTCAACAGTTTTGTTATTCTCTAGCAATAGTTGTATGGATCTCTCGCCTAATTGAATAGCAGATGCACCAGTTATCGCAAGAACAATACTTTTCATCTAATCATTAATATCAGTGTTTATTATATTAGAATTTTGTTCTTCAATTAATGATTCTGATTCGTCATTTTTTACCAGCTCTAAGTCTATTTGATTTTTTAATATATCTACTTTTAAAACTTTAATATTTATTTTCTGTCCAAGTTGATATGTTTTTTTGTTTTTACGCCCAATTAAAAGATTTTGTCTGGATCTATATTCATACCAATCATCTCCAAGCGTGCTGACATGTACCAAACCTTCTGCTGTTAATTCATCAATTTCTGCAAAAAAACCATAACTTTGAACGCCAGTAATGACTGCAGAGACATCTTTTCCGATTATTTTCTGTGCTTCTCTACCCTGAGCAATTGAAATAATATTATTTCTAAATGATTTAGCTTGTTTTCTTTTTTCGTTAAGATATTGGATTAATTTTGTATTAGAATAAGTATCAATAGTCTGTTCTAACTTTGCTGGAAATAATTGCCAACTGACTTCATTCCAACTTTCTTTTTTACCTAGATCAATAGATATTTTTGTTCGACTCGAACTTTTACTCTTTCCGTCATTTAATAAAGAACAAATAATAAATTGATTGAAAATATTCCAATAATTTAGTGTTGGACAACACCAGGGTGATTCTATATTAGTTGATAATAATTTATTTATAATGCTATCATCAATATTTCCATTATTTATTTTAAAAAGTTTAAGATTTATACCGGGAATAATATGTTTGACTAATTTGTGCAATATTTTCTTTTCAGAACTATTTTCAAAAGAATTAATAAGTTCAGATGTTGTTGATGAACCATCAATACTTACATCTATATTATTATCTAAGGCCAATGCAGACTTTGTGATGTCGTTTATTGATGAATTATCAATTTCCTCATGCTCCTTATAGATGAATGGAAGCTTATAAGATATTAAATGTTTTGCAAGTATGTTATTAGCTAATCTAATGTATATATCAATTATCGATTGTGGATCATCACAGTCAAATGATTTAGACCATCCATGAAAATCTCTACTTGGATAAGCCTTTTGTAATTCACGTAAACGCTCTAAATTAGGTATGTTTTGATCTAATTTTATATAATTATTGTGACTCTTATTGATTAATTTAGCTATATAAATAATTGTATAAACTAAATCAAGATTTTCCTTTAATGGTTTAAGTGCTATTGGAACAGATTTTGAAGTTGACTTCCTCTTATTAATTGCTTCAAGGTGCTTAGCGTTGATAACATTTATGGGTTTTACAATACTTAAAGAAAATTTCCAATCAAGTATCTCACCTTGGCTATTAATATCAATCATTAATGATATCGATTCAGACTCCTTATTAACCTCGAATTGAGAAGCTGACCTAAGTGAATCACATAAAAAATCTAACCAATTATTTCCTAGACAAATAGATTCACATTTTTCCAGAAGATATTTATCTAACTTACCACCTACGTTTAAACGTTCAGATACTGCTGGAGTATGTATCCAAAGTCTATTCCCCCCTTCATAAGGTTGAGCAAATAGTGCGGGAAGTGATGGGGCATTCGAACATTCCCAACTTTTGAATAAAAGAACAGGTTGAGAAGTTAAGTCTTCTCGACTTTTTAATGTTATTTTCTTTGGAGAAGATTTTGGTGTGATATTATTTCTGGCAATATTATTCTTTGAAAGTAATATCTCTATATCTCCCTCGACGCCTGCATTTAATGGTAATTCTCTGATTATTGATCCTGAAGCTTTAAATTGGCCAATTGGATATTTATTAATATTAATTTCATAAATCATATCATTATTTGTTTGTTTTTCAAAAATTTTTGGATCATTGTCTAATTCAATAATTGCTGTAATTCTGTCATCTAAAGGATAGGCTCTTAATTCTCCCGTTAGCTTATCTAATTCAACTTTTGCTAATAATTTATCGTTATATCTCTTTAATACACATTGGATAGAGCCTTCTGGAGCTCTCCTTTTGAGTGCTTGTTTAGTAATTAATACAATGACTGAATCTCCATGCCAAGCATTATTTAAATTCGCTTCTCTAATATAAATATCTTCACCCTGATCTTCTCTTACAACAAATGAATAACCTTTGCTGCTACAACGAACCCTACCTTGAATAAAATCTAATTGATCATTAATAGAAAGTTTTTCATTATCAATATTTTTAAGAATTCCCAATTTTATAAGAGCTTTTATTGCTATGGATAAATTATCCCTATCAATTTTTTTTGTGAGTTTCAAGGATTTTTCAAGTTTGGATACTTCTAATCCATGCTCTTTATCGAGATTTTCTAGTATCTTTGAAACTGTTGTCATGATCTCGTTTAAAATTAATTTAATTACATTGGTTGTGAGTCTTTAAATATGTAAGACTTAAAGTTCAAAATTTTTTGACTACTGGTTGTCAATAGTGGAGTCGACTTTACTTCGTGTTAACAGGTTAATTCCGATAACAAGGAATACTATTCCAGAAAGTAGTTTGAGTAAGAAGTCCGGGATTAGGTTAGCAATAGAACCACCAGCTAGAGCCCCCAAAATAGTAGCTAAAATAAGAGCTATTGACGAGCCAATAAACACAGCTAAAGGTTTATTAGTAGAGCTGCTCAAGGTTATTGTTGTTAATTGAGTCTTATCGCCCATTTCAGCAAGAAATACGGTGATAAAGGTTGAAAAAAGCAGGGTAAGAAGCATAAACTAATTCAATTTTTAATTTTGAGTAAAGTCAATAAAACCCTGCGTTACTAGGTATAGTCCCAAACCTAACATAATTGTCCCTGACAATACTGTAAATCTTTGTCTTGGTAAATTATTAGCAATCCATTGTCCTACTAAAACTCCTAAAAGGCTGGTAGAAATAAGTGCTAATGCAGCACCTGTAAAAATAACTATTGGCCTCCCTGATTCAGCAGAAAGCATCAACGTGGCTAGTTGTGTCTTATCTCCTAATTCCGCTAAAAATATTGTGCTAAAGGAAGTAATTAATATACTGATAAAAGTGCTTGAATCATTCTTATTACTTGAAATTATTTTAGAATTAGAACTAGGCTCATCCATTACTTTACGAAGAGTGATGTTAACTTTAATGTCGTGCTTTTTTGTTTTTTTATATCATATATACAAAGCGTCCAACTTATCAAGTTATCAATATAATCTTTCTAACTCGAAAGTTTTACCATTAAACATTTAATTCTACGCAAAACTATAGATAAACAAATAATGAAATTCATGATGTATGTATGCAAATATTTAAAATTGACAAGAAGTCAATTTTGTATGGTGTTCATCAATTTTCTTTAAATATTGTGAACGTGTGTGTCTTCGTGAAGTATAGTAGCGTTAGTTTTTAAATCAACATGGGAAACCTTTTACCACTTGTAGCAGTCTTTCTAGCTGGGCCAGCAATAATTGCATTGATCTTCTACAGAAGAGGTGTTTAAGTGTTAAGAGGTTTTCGCAAGCGCAATTTCAGCAAAAGAAAGAATCTTTTTAGCAAATAAATTCATATGTTTTTTATCGTTATTAAAGATAAATGGTGAATCTGATCTTAGAAATTTACCTTTATTATTGGTAACCATAATATTCATATTTTTTGTTAGTTGACATTTATAATTATTATTGTGTATTTGCAGATCTATTACTTCTTTGTGTTTTTTAATATCAATAATATTTAATTGTAATTTATTAATGTTTTTCCATTTATTCATTTCAACATAAAAAGCAATATCGATATAATCATTTAATTTTAATTGATATGGAAAGTTCCATTTAATTGCATCGATGGTAGCAGTACCATCATCTAAACTCATCTTAATATGGTTACCTCTAAGTCTACATAAATCACATATTTTACATTTTCTTGTCCAGAATAATGGGGCTTTATTCATAATTCCGAAGGGTCCTATTAGATTTAATTGACCATATAATTCCATATTTATATCACTAAGTTTTATGTGAGCATCTGGATTAATTGTCTTATTTAAATTACATTTGGAAAATTCTCTAATTGCTATATTATTAAGCTTTTCTCTAAGCATATCTATATTTTCCTTTCTTATAGTGAAACCTGCAGCTGCAGAATGACCACCATGAGCTATTAAAAGTTCCGAGCATTCTTCTAATGCCCGATTTACCTTCAATTCCTTGATTGACCTTATTGAGCCTCTATATAAGCCATCATTTCCTAATGAAATAATTGCAGTCGGTACATTATATTTGTCGACAATTCTTGCGGCTACAATTCCAATTATTCCAGGATGCCATTCACTATTGGATAAAACAAAAAACTTTCTGTTATTAAAATACTCATTTAATGCAACTTTCATAGCATCCTGTTCTACTAATGCAGTGATTTTTTTTCTCTGTTGGTTAATTGAAAAACACTGTTTAGTAAGTTTCTTTATGGTGGTTTCAGATGAATTAGTTAGAAGATCAATTATTAATTGTGGATCTGCTATTCGACCTACAGCATTAATTAATGGAGCAATTTTAAAGCCAATATCATCTGATGAAATATATTTGTCGTGAATATCCAGCTTCTTAAATATTGTTTTTATTCCAATATTATAAGTACTAGTCATTTTTGGTAGGAAATCCTTAAGCCATTTTCTATTTGCTCCAATTAATGGAGCCATGTCAGCAACTGTTCCTATACAAAAGAGTACATTAGCTGATGTCTGATCAATATTGAATTTTAATTTAGTACATATATTACTCGCTAACATAAACGCAATACCTACACCAGCTAAATACTTGTAAGGTGAGTCAATGGGAGAAAGCTCGGGATGAATCAGGGCATAAACATTTATAGCAGACTTTGTTATTTTATGATGATCTGTAATAATTAATTCTATATCAAGTTCATTGCATCTATTTATAGCATCAAAAGCTGAAATACCGTTGTCCACTGTAATTATAAGCTTTATATCCTTACTGTTTATATTATTAATCATTTTTGTATTTAATCCATATCCATCATCTTGCCTAGACGGAATGAATGGTATGGGTTTACCACCAATTTTTGATAATAGTTCAACTAAAAGAACTGTACTTGTTATTCCATCTGCATCATAATCGCCACAAATGGCAATTTTCTCATTATTTTGACAAGCAACTATAATTCTGTCTGTTGCTTTGCTTAATTCATTAAAATGGTCTTCAGGATTTGGTAAGTCCTTTGGTGATAAAAAATCAGATAATTCTTCTTCTATATTTATACCCCTTCTACATAAGACTTTCTGTAATGTATGATTAAGCTTACAATTATGTATTTCAAAATTATTGACCGGTCTGGGGAGTATCCATTTAATAATTTGACTATTATCGTTTTTCAATGGCTTAACCTAACTTGATTCAATTGAATTTGAATTTGATTTTAAAAACATGAATAAATTAGCGGCTGTTTTTTGGGACGTTGATGGAACCATAGCTGACACAGAGCTATGTGGCCATAGAGTAGCTTTTAATTTAGCTTTTAATGATTTTGACTTGGATTGGTATTGGGATGAGATCAATTATTTAAAACTTTTAAAAATTTCTGGTGGATTAAATCGTATTATTCATTATCGAGACAAAGTGCATAGTGAAATTGATAACGAATACTGTTCAATGATCCAATTAAGGAAACGTTTTCATTACAAGCAACTAGTTAGATCAGGAAAAATCAATATAAGAATTGGTGTCTCAAGACTCATAAAGGAACTTGCTGGTTTTGGTATTAAACAATTTATTGTTACTACCAGTGGAAGAGAATCTTTAGAACCTTTTTTAGAAACTTCATTTAAATCTTTGGAAAGTTATTTTTCTGAAATAATTACATATGAGGACGTAAGCAGGCATAAACCATTTCCCGAGGCATATGACTTGGCAGTCAAATTAAGTAATGAATCTCGAAAAAGTTGTATAGCCATTGAGGACTCTAAAGTTGGTGTTGAAGCTGCAAAGGCAGCAAATATAAGTTGTCTTTTAACATTGCCCCCTTGGTCATCTGTTTTTCATAACATAAGTAAGGATGCTAATGCATGTTTAAGTAGTCTTGGTGATAAAAATAATGAACCAAAATTAATTTATGGTAAACAACTAGCTAATAAAATTGTTGATTACTCCTATCTTTCTAATGTTATTAATTAGTTAAATGCAGAATACAAAATTTAGAAAGTTCTTTAATTCATTTTTACTAATTTTCAAACCACTTATTTCTGACTCCTGGTCAAAGAGGAGTATCTTACTTCTTTCAATACTTTCTGGTTTTTATTTTACAAATAGCACAATCTCATATTTGTTGGACAAATCAATTAATACCATATTACTTGCAATTACTATTTTAATTATTATGGAGATATCTATAAGATTTCGATTATTATCAAATATTTCTAGATTTTCACTAATTATAGATGCGGTAAATAATTTCAGAATAGGATCAACTTATGCTCTTATTCTTGAAGCTTTTAAACTTGGTTCTTAAAAGGTCTATTCAGTTTCTTCATCTGATGTCTCATTCATCGGATAAACAAATCCCTGAGCTCTTCCAGTCAGAACTGATTTACCAATAGATAAAGCCTTTTCAGCAGCCATAGCTGCTTTCCCCTTCCATATTGCATGCCTTTGATTTCTTTTTCCTTTAGAGGTCTTTTTCTTGGGTACTGCCATTTCTGCTCAACAATTTATTGAATTCATATTTTATAACGTCATGCTCCGATTTAACAAAGCCGCTTATCCGAAATCTAAATTCTTGTCTTTTTATCTATATAAGCTCAGCTAAGTACACATTTTTACTATAGTTTATATATACATTCAGTTAAATTACTTGAATTGATTCTCTAATGAGTACAAGTTATAGTCAATTATTAAAAGATATTGAAAGTGGAGAAATAATTTCTATCATTTTAATCCCAAATAAAAGGGAGGTTATTGTTGAATTTACTAATGGAGATAAAGAAGTGATACCAATATTTTATAATGATCAAAAAATACTACGAATATCAGATGAATTTAAAGTACCTCTTACTGTTAGAGATCTTAAGTCAGAACAGCGTCTTGCTAGTTTAATTAGTGGTCTTGGCCTGTCTTTAATATTTATTATATTTCTTTCATTTTTAATCAGAAGATCATCAAAGTTATTAAATAGTATGCAGAGTTTTACCGGTAGATCTTCTGAGATAAAGGAAGATGAAATAACTAAAATTACTTTTGATGATGTGGCAGGATTAAATGAAGAATCAGCCGAATTAAAAGAAATAGTCACCTTCTTAAAAAACCCACAGATTCTAATTAATCTTGGAGCAATAACTCCTAAAGGAGTTTTATTGGTTGGGCCACCAGGTACAGGTAAGACATTATTAGCTCGAGCAATAGCAGGAGAAGCAAATGTTCCTTTCTTTTCCATCTCTGCTTCAGAATTTGTAGAAATGTTTGTTGGGGTGGGAGCAGGAAGGGTTAGAAATCTTTTTAAAAGTGCTAAGTCTAAATCACCATGCATAGTATTTATTGATGAAATTGACTCTATCGGTCGTCAAAGGGGTGCTGGTATTGGGGGTGGGAATGATGAACGAGAACAAACATTGAACCAACTCCTCACAGAAATGGATGGTTTCTCATCAAATAGTGGTGTCATTGTTATCGCTGCGACCAACAGACCTGATGTACTTGATCGTGCACTTACGAGACCAGGTAGATTTGATCGTCGAATAGACATATCACTTCCTGATAAAAATGCGAGGTATAAAATTTTGTCTGTACATGCAAGAACAAAACCATTATCAAATTCAGTTAAGTTACAGGAATGGGCTATAAAAACACCCGGCTTCTCAGGAGCAGATTTGCAAAACCTGCTCAATGAAGCAGCAATAAACACAGCAAGGAGCAACAAAACAACAATTGGTCCATTTGAGCTTGATAAAGCTCTAGAAAAGGCAAGATTTGGTTTACTATCTAAACCATTGTCTGATAATACAAAAAAAAGGCAGATTGCTTATCAAATCATAGGAAAAACATTAGTCTCCTTATTAATTCCAGCTCAAGATAAATTAGAAAAAATATCATTATTTAAGTCAATTGGAGACATCTCTGGAATGACTTATTTCACACCTGACGAGGAGACTATCGATAGTGGACTAATTACTAGAAACTACATTTATAACAAAATAGTAATAGCTTTAGGAGCTAGAGCAGCTGAAATAATAATTTATGGCTCAAATGAAATTACCCAAGGATCACAAAAGGATCTAGACGATGTTTATTTTTGGGCTAATCAAATGGTTACGAAATTTGGTTTTTCCAATCTTGGACCTATTGCTTATGATTCTCAAAGCGATTCCGTTTTTCTAGGTAGAGATATAATGCAAAACAAAAAAGAATATTCTCAGAAAACAGGAAAAGAGATTGATAAACAAATAATATCGATAGCAAACAAAGCTGTTAATCACGCAATCTCTTTATTATCTGATAAGGTTCCTCTAATCGATGTGCTAGTTGACGAACTATTAGACAAAGAAACACTAGAAGGAGAATATGTTATTGATAAAATTAATTCTTTCTTATCAGAAGTTTAAACTAATTTATAATGCTGAAAAATATTCCTTGCTTCCTTTAGGATCTTCTTTCATAGTTTTGTCTCCTGGAGTCCAGCCAGCAGGACAAACTTCATCAGGATGAGATTCTACGTATTGATAAGCCTGTAAAATTCTTAAGGTTTCATCAATATTTCTTCCTACAGGAGCTTTATTGATTGTTGAATGCATAATAACTCCTTCTTTATTAATGATAAACAAGCCTCTATCAGCTTCTCCATCTTCATTTAATACATTATATGCCTGACATATTTCACGTTTAAGATCAGATACAAGTGGATAGTTAATATCTCCAATTCCTCCTTGGTTTCGAGGTGTTTGAATCCAAGCTAAATGTGTGAATTTACTGTCTACAGATACACCTAAAACCTCTGTATCTTTGCTAGTGAAATCACTATACCTATCGCTAAATGCTGTAATTTCAGTAGGGCAAACAAAAGTGAAATCTAAGGGATAAAAAAATAAAACCACATATTTACCTCTGTATTGAGATAAAGTGATTTCTTTAAATTCTTGATCAACAACTGCAGTAGCTGCAAAGTCAGGTGCTTGCATACCTACCCTCAGGCACTCATTAGTCGTCATGGAAATTAATGCAAATTTTTGATTAGATTAGAGGCTAAAGGTCTTCCCCTTTCCCTATTTATAATTTATCATGTAAAGACCAAGGAATGAAAAAACCTCTTTTTACCAAACGAGCATAATAAATTAAAATGAACGATCAATTAAGTTGGGATCAGGCTCTTGTTAAAAAATATAGTTCATCTAATCACTATAAGTTGCTAACTCAATTAAGAAACGAAGTAAAAAAATATCCCTTAAAAAAAAAGAAAGAAATTTCAACTGAGCAGGTTATGAATAGTCCTGAGACTAGGAACAGTCATACCAAAGCAAGCTCTACTGAATTACCATTAACAAATATAAGCAATGTAAATAAAGATCAAAACAATAAATCAACGGTAAGTTTTAATAATTCAAAAAATTTTTCTATATATAAAAATTCAATAAATGAGGCAGTGAATGATCAATCAGATCAATTATTAAACATTAATGAAAGAAATGAAGTGATTTCACCAACAAATTTTAAAGAGCGTTTAAACGAAATCGAAATGAAATAAAATTAAAATTTATGAGATAATTATTAACTTCAAAATAAAATTTATTTAATATCTTTCCTAGATCTAATAGCAAATTAAATTTTTTTTATTTTTGTATTCAATTGTTTATTTTCAATGTCAGTGGAGAGACTTGAACTCTCGACCTCAGCGTTATGAATGCTGTGCTCTAACCGGCTGAGCTACACTGACAATAATTACACACTTGGTTTTAACAGATTTTCTCAGTTCAAGAAATTGATACATGAAAAGAGCAAAATTTAATCTGGTTATCAAGCACGTACACCTACATAATAATTCAGTATGGTCTTATACGGAAGAAATCTTTAGATCTCCAATTTTTTCCTATCCAATAATGTATTTCGTTGTTGGCGAGGGAGCAACGGTACAAATCTAATCATATATAAATCAATAACTTTAATTGATTGGATTACAGGAAAAAAAGAGTTTAAAAATTTTAAGCAGTAAATTATTAATTGCTTTGTAGACTCCTCAACCAACTGATGATGAGTGATTGTATTTAATTAAGGTTGAAAGTTTAATAATAAATTAATAGTTGTTACGCCTGTTAACCCTAAATTGGCGAATAAGGAAAAAATTATAAAAATAATTTAAATTGCTAAAAATGCGTAGTAGATATAAAAATATTAAATCTTCAATTTAGAAAATGAAAGGAGACTACCTACATGCATACCAATCATTTGATGATAATTCAGAAAAAATCATTTCTACAAAAATTTCAAAAGTATCATATCTTTTGAAATTGCAAGCTCAAAGAAATTCTATTACTGATTTAGATAGAAAACACAAAGATTGGGGAGATAATTTTTTCATAAGAAATTAAAACTATAATTTACTTAAAAACTTATTCAATCGATAGAGTCTAAGTATCATAAGTTACACTAATTATATAATAATATTCAAAGTTCTTTGAGAAAGAATATGAGATATAAAAGATAATTTACACAAAGCAATTAAGGATTTATGCGTTCCTCTTTCCAATTATTATTCTTTAACCAGCGCTTCCTTATATGAAATGGTTTAGCCAGCAATAATTGATCAACATGCGATATATTTATTTTTAATAAAATGAAATTATCCATATCGTCACAATTCATAGAAAACTTATTTTCGAACTGACTAGGGTCATATCTTTTACCTGGTGATGGCCAACTCCACATACTTTTGCTTTTAATATCAAGTTTCTTCCATTGATAGTAAGTATCTGGTCCTAAATCAATTGTGGCGCTACCACGAAAACGAAATTGACACCTAGATTTATTGAAAAGCCAGCATATTTCAACATTTTTATTCGACTTTAATTCACTAATTTTGTCACTTCTTATATCTGTGATTATTTTCATTTCATAAGAGTCTGTCCAACCTCTAAATACTACAGTTCTTACTCTTGGTGTGTTATCAATAGCAACGGTAGCTAATTGAATCCAACTCGATGAGTTTAATTTTTTTTCTTTATTTTGATATGAAGAAATTGAGGATATCCAAGGAAGCATATTATTTATAAATGTTATTTCATACTAAGTATGATTAGATATATCATTATTTAATTTTTATTGAGATCATATAAAATAGAAAATTAAACTAATTTATTTAATAACTGAGATCACATACATCATTAAAATTTTGATTATGTCTCGTCATCGTCATTTCCGAGTCTGACTTCCACTCCAACAAAGGTACCAAAGAGCACGATTAGCAATCCTATTGATGTTTTTAAAATGCCAATATCAGCTACTGGCTCAGGTGACTGGTAGAAATCAGGAATCATTTGTCAATAATACAACTATTTTTCGACTTCCCACTCTTCATTTTCTTTATCAAGAATATCCTCGACCGTATTGTCAAAAGTTTCAGCAACCGACCTCAACATTTTTGAAATTGTTAAGTCAGGACAAGCAAGATCTTTTTGAATGCCTTCAGCACAGTCCTTTATTTCTTCCCATGCGTCTACTAAAATTTGCGAATCCACTGGCTTCCATTCTTCTGTCATTGATGACCACCTCAGAAACGATAGGTTATGGAATATACCGATAACAATTAGATATTAGCTTTTACTTGATTTTACTGTCTTGATTTCTGCACTTATACCAAGTCAGCGAGGCTGAGCTGTTAGTTTCTATGTCTTATGAATCATTCATCAGAAGAAATTCAGAAGCTTCGAGCAAAAGCTGAATTATCATTGAACAAAACAGCTAACTTACAGCAAGTACTTGCACAAATTGAGGCAACTCTACTCAGAAAAGAAAATCAAAAAGTTAAAGAGAAGACAAAAAATAGATAATCCCTCGTATTTCAAGAAGTTTCAAACCTTGAACTCTTATTTACGTATCATTAAAACCACCTATAAATAATATAGAGATTAGTTTTTATCATGCTTTTGCCTAAACCTGTTCGACCAGTAGATTCAGAAAAAAAAGGTAAAGACAATTAATATTTGAATTATTTAACCATTAATTCAAATATTAATATATTTTATGCTAAGCCAAAAAGAATATAGATTAATTAATCTATATTCTTTTTTTATGAATAATATATATTAAAACAAAGCAATTAATTAAAATTATGCTTCGTCATTAACTTCGAAAACGCATTCTAGACAGACAATTTTTCTATTTCTCAGCTATTACTATTGACATTACATAATTTATTGGCAAATTATGAATTGTGCCTTAATAAATATTTTCAAAGACACGTGTTATGCATGCCTCAATGAAAATATTGACATTTTTCATTTTTTTTTATGAAAATCGCATCTACAGAGCTACAAAAACTCAGAATTATGGCGGAGAACTCATTGAGTGAAACTGCAGAGCTACAACAAGTACTAGCACAAATCGAAGCTACACTTTCAAGGGTAGAAACTCAAAAGGTCAATCAAAAAATAATTAATTATTAACTATATAAATTACTACTTAAACCAATTATTAGGAAAAATGAATTGTAAATGTGAACACTGTAATGAAATTAACAATCAACATGTTAGAGCAGAAAAAAGACAAGCTGAATTAAATAAAAAAAGAAATCCAAAGCTAATTCTTAAGTAAATAATTATTTACCATACGGGATAACAGGAATACTTATCGGAATTGATTTTTCATTAGGATTTGTATTTTGAAGTGATTTACTATTATCATTCAGTGAGTTTCTATTATTTTGATCATTTCGAGCTTCAATATTAATAAAAAAGAAATATATTGCTATGAGTATTAGATAAGGAATAGTTTTCTTAATGTTTAAAAGAAGTATTTTCATATATTTAATATTCCTTTAAATTTTTTCATTATAGTTGCAGATACATGTTAAGGCAAATTTTAAAAATATATGACTAATTTTTTTAATAAGAAATATGCTAAGCTAATAATAGTTTTTAAAACGTTACAGTTAATCACTATATCAATTAAATTTACAACCTCAACCGATATCTATTAAAATATATAAATTTAAAAATATTAATATTATACATATTTAAAATTAGGTGATTAGCATTTAATTAATTAAAATAATAAATATCATCTTATCAATTAGCTAATCATTTAATAAATTTAATTGTACCAAAGCAGAATAAGAAACAATTCCACATGCTACAGAGAGATTTAAGCTTCTTACGCCACCAGAACTTAAGTTCGTAGCACCTCCTGGCATTGGTATCCCAGCTGTTATTTCACAAGTATTCAAAATATAATCTGGTAAACCTATGTCCTCTCTACCAAATAAAAGAATATCTGTCCTATTGTAAATAATATTTGATATTGAATTTTTACTTTTCTTTGTTAAGGCGATAATTCTAGAGGTTTTAAATTTATCTTTATATTCATCAAAAGATTCATATAAATAAACATCAACATAAGGCCAATAGTCTAAGCCTGCTCTTTTCAAATATTTATCATCAAAGCTAAAACCAGTTGGTTTAATAATGTCTAATGGCAAATTAAATGCAAGACAAGATCGACCAATTGTCCCTGTGTTCTGTGGAATTCTTGGCTCAAATAAAGCAATACGAGGTCTACAAATATTGTTTTTATTCATGGTATTTGATCTCCAAGAGTATATAAATTGATCGCAGTCCCATTAACTGCAAGCCATTTACCTATTGAGTGACGGTTTAACAATAAAAAGAGATTACTTAAACGTTCACGAAATAAGTGTCCCATGGGAGTCGCTGGTACTATCCCCCAACCAATTTCTTCAGAAACAACAATTATCCCATAGTTATTATTTATTAAAGATTCTAGAAATTCAGTTTGAAATAATTCCCACTTACCGTCACTTATCAATAGGTGCTGTTCAACTAGACCTCCTAAAGAATCAATTAAAATTGATTCTTTATTATCCAAAGCGTGAATGGCTTTACAAATATTTAAAGGATGCTCTACCAGTTTCCAACTACTCGGTCTTCTTCTTCTATGAACATCTATCCTTCTTTCCCATTCTGGATCGTGTTTCCTGGGTTTTGATGTAGCAATATAAGTAATAGAATCTTGTTCCTTAATCAAAAATTCAGCAAGTTGACTCTTTCCACTTTTAGTTGGTCCACTAATTGTAATAAGACCTCTAAAGTTTTTAGATATTGGTTTGAGCATTTTTTAGGGATTTTAGATATTGCCTCTATTTCTAAATAATAATTAGTTTTTATTTATATGTTCAGAACTATAAATTGAATTATTCATTGTGTCTATCGTATATATTCTATATAATAAGAAATTTTAGTTGATAAAATAGCTATATGTATAAAATTTCTGGTTTAGTTATTGTCTTTGGTTCGTTTTTATTGATTTTATCAATTATTAATATAGCTACAGCAACTGAAATTAATCCCTCACTAGTAAGAGGAGAGACAATATCTGGTATAGCCTCAATTGCTTTAATTACTATTGGTTATCTTTGGACCGAAATTAAACCCAAGGAACCTACAAAGGCAAATTTAATAGGAAAGGAAGGGTTTGAGATTAGTTTTGATTTATCCACAAGCCAAAAACATGAATTAGCTTGGGGAAGTCAACAAATTTTAACGGCTACAGCAGCTAGTACTATTTTAATATTTTGGGATAATAAAGTAATTCTTAGAAGAGGACTTATTACTAATAAAACATTTACACCTGGTGAAATTTGTAATCGAGCAACAGAACAGCAAAGATTGATCTCCTTAGTTAACACAGATTTATTTCCAGGGAGAGATGAATTCGATTCCGTATTGGATGGCTTACCTGCTGTAATTGTCTATCCACTTTCGAACCGTGGTTTAACAATTGTGGGTGGGTGGTCAAAAAGATCATTCACTAATTCAGATGAAAAATGGATTTCTGGCTGGTCAGATAAAATATTTGATTTACTTAATAGCTAAAATATCTATTGTTGATTCAACCTGCTTATTGTTGGACATAAACTCTAATGAATTTTCATCCTTAAGCCATTTAGCTTTATCGGCTAGAATTTTAATTCTATAAAAATATTTACCTTTATTGTTAAGTATGTTTCTTGTAAATATATTATCATTTATTTTTAGAAGACCAGATTCAATATCATAAAAACCGCTAGAAGAAACTATTTTTGTATTTTTAGAATTAAAAAATAATGGACTCTTAAAATTTATATTAGAAGTATTTAGATCCCAATCAAATGAATTTGTTTTAACAAATGACTCCTGATCACCAATAAGATTAATATAAACACTATTGTATGCTCTTAGCAAATTTTTGTAATTATCTAAGGTTGAATTACCTGCTTTTACAACAATATCTTGTCCGCCCTTTTTTAAAATTTTTATAGAGCTATCAAATATTTCTATATTATTATTTATTGAATTAATAATAGCTTTAGGACTCGTTATTTTGATAGTTGTATCGCTATTAATATTTTCTTGAGTAATCTCGAAATCATTAATATATGAATTGTTATCAACCATTGATTTATTATTTTCTATTTTTTTACAGGCAAAAAGTGAGAATAATAAAAAAAGAGATAGAGGAAAAAGAAAAAATTTGTTCATTATATTAGAGCTCATCAAATTCGATTTTATCCATTACAGGTTTTGGATTAGGTAGTACACTCTTAGGATTTAATAAACCCCAAACTAGAGATTTATCAAATGTGATTGATGAGGAGTCAATTTTTAATTGTTTTAAAATTCTTGTACTTAAATCAGGAACAAAAGGATATAATAGAACTCCAATTAACCTACATGATTCTAAAACAGAATATATATCTTTTGCTACAATATCTCTTTTATCAATCTCTTTAATAAGCTTCCATGGAGTACGTTCATTTAGAAACAGGTTAGCACTATTAGCAAAGTCAATAATAGCATTGGCGGAATTTTTGAAATTATTATTATTAAATGAATTCATATATTCGCTTATTTTTATTTTTGATATTTCTCGAAGTTGTGAATTAATTAATAATGGATCATCTACAGGTATACAATCCTGGAACCACTTCTTAGACATTGTTACTGTTCTATTTAGAAGATTGCCAATTGTATTACTCAAATCACTATTAACGATATCAACAAATCTTTTAATTTGAAAATCTCCATCCTCTCCAAATTCAATATCTCTCAATAGAAACCATCTCATTGCATCAATACCTCCATATTCTAGAAGGTCTATTGGGTCAAGAACGTTACCCAAAGACTTACCCATTTTTTGACCTTCACGAGTTAAAAAACCATGACCAAAAACACTAACTGGAGTCTTTAAACCTGCAGACATTAACATCGCTGGCCAATAAACAGCATGAAAACGTAGAATATCTTTACCAATAATGTGAATATTTGCAGGCCAATTAACTAGTGAATTATCATTAAGCTCAGGTACCATTGGGTCAGTTAGAGATCCACTTAAATAACCTAATAATGCATCAAACCAAACATAGAATGTATGATCCTTATTAGCAGGTACATTGATACCCCATTTTAAATTTACTCTAGAGATTGAGAAATCTCTTAAACCTTTGGAAACAAAATTAATAATTTCATTTTTTCTACTATTTGGAGAAATAAAGCCATCTGCTTTAATTAGTTTTTCAATTTGGTCTTGATATTTTGATAATTTAAAAAATAAATTTTCTTCATCTCTCCACTCTAATTCTTTTTTATGAATTGGACAATAATGAGACTTTTCTCTATTATCAACTTCTTTATATTCCTCACAGCCAACACAATACCATCCGTTTTGTCTACCCATATAAACATCCTCAGATGCTAAAACCCTAGTGTAAAATTCATGTACAAGAGCTATATGTTCAGGAGAAGTAGTTCGAATAAAACGATCATAACTAATGTTTAATTTATCCCATAAAAAGATATACTTTTCTGTAATTGTGTCGCAGTGGTGCTGAGGTTCAAGATTCTTTTCCAAAGCCGTTCTCTCGATTTTTTGACCATGCTCATCTACACCAGTAACGAAAAGAACAGTATTACCCTTTAATCTATGAAATCGAGCTAATGCATCACAAGCTATAGTTGTATAAGAACTGCCCAGATGTGGCTTATCATTAACATAATATAGAGGTGTTGTAATGGTGTATTTCATATTGCATATATGATTTGTTTATTCTATTATATGTTCAACTATTTTGCATATAAATAAATCCCCAATAAAATAATTATCTTACAAATTTAAAATTAAGGATATCCTTATAGTTAAATGTAGTATTTTCAATATAAAACTCATCACCAACTGTTATTTCTAATTTAGATTTTAAGTTGCATATAGTTGAAAAATTATATTCAAGAAAATATAATATACAAATATTATTATTTCTATTAAGCCAATTTAACAGCATCACTTTAAATTTTTTCACCAAATTATTTTCAAACCACTTATTTATACAGATTTTCTGATCTTCTCTATATCTGTTAATATTTTGTCTACCTATATTATTAATAATCTTGATATTATTATCTATTTCTTTTTTTGAAATAAGTGATTGATTATTAAGAAATCTATTAATTTGATAATGCACTAATAAATCTGCGTATCTTCTGATTGGTGATGTGGCGTGTAAATAAGAATTTAAGCCTAAACTTACATGAGCGGATGGAATTGATGAATAATAGGTTTTCCCCATATTTTTCTTGACTATAAAGTTATTTAGGATTATATTTTCTGAATTATTATTATTACTAGCTTTAAAGGTATTTTCCTGAACTCTATATGGAACTGGTATATTGTATTTTTTAGTATAATTTGCTAATAAATCACCATAAAGTATCATAGCCTCGCTAATTAAATTTCTTGATATTGTTTGTTCAATAACCTTTAAATAAGGCTTATTGTTGTTTATAACAATCTTTCCATATGATTCCAATATTTCTCTTGCACCTAATTTTTTTCTCCATAATTTTCTTTTTTCAAGAATAAAATAGATAATGTTTAAATCATCCTCCTCCCTTGGAGCATAGTCTATGAGTTCGTCAGCCTCCTCATAAGTTAATTTATAAGTCGACTTGACTAGACTTTGTACAATTTCAGAAGAACAAATACTACCATCATTATTAAAAGTTACTCCTAAACTTAATGATAGACTCTTTTGTTTCGATGATAAACTTAATATTTTATCTATAATATCTGACGGAAACATATAAATATTTGTCGTTGATAAATAGATAGAAGATATTTGTTTTCTGGCATTTCTATCTATGTCAGAATCATATTCAATTAGTAATGCAGGTGAAGCAATATGAATCCACAACTTGTAGAAATTAGAATTTCTTTCTAACGATATGCCATCGTCAACTTCTAATGTATCAGAATCGTCAATTGTGTAGGTTTTTAGGTGTGATAGATCTTTTATTCCTTTTTTTAAATTATTTATATAATTATTTTTTATTTTTAGTTTTTGAATCTCCGTGATTGGAACATTTTCCTTTTCTATATTAAATTTTTCAGACATTCTAGGTTAATAGAATTAATCAAATTAGTTATCCCTCAGGATTAACAAATGGTAGTAATGCTATTATTCTAGCTCTTTTTACTGCGGTGGTTAAATCTCTTTGTTGTTTAGCCGTTAAACCTGTTAGCCTTCTAGGTAAAATCTTACCTCTATCAGTTATGAATTTCTTAAGTAATTCAACATCCTTGTAATCAATTGGATCACCAGGCTTTATGGGGGAAAGTTTTTGCTTAAATAGTGAATTAGTCATTGTTTTAAAAGCGAATAAAAGTTAGGTTTATTTAATTTCTCTATGAATAGTCATTCTATTAAGTTCAGGACAGAACTTTTTTAGTTCTAATCTTTCAGTGGTGTTTCTGCGATTTTTTTCTGTAGTGTATCTAGATACTCCTGCAGAACGTTTCTCAGAGCTAGGTACAGATCTAGACTCAGTACATTCTAATGTGACCACTATTCTGGTTCCTTTTTTAGCCATATGAACTTAGCTCAGCTTTTGTGAGTCTAGTGAACAAAGTACAATCTTACTAGGCAAAGCACCCCTTTTTATAAATTCATTTAAACACCAATGTTTAACTCGAGAGACAGCAAATCATGAAAGTATCCGTTTCTTGGCTAAAAGAGCTTGTCGAATTTACGAATAATATTGATGAACTCTCTGAAAAGCTTTCCATGACTGGATTTGAGGTCGAATCCCTAGAGGACCTATCAGAACAAGCAAATAATGTCGTGATTGGTTTTGTTGAGGAAATTAAACAACACCCGAACGCTGAAAAATTGAAAATATGCACTGTAGATGTTGGTTTAGCAAAAAAGTTAACTATCGTTTGCGGAGCACCAAATGTAAAAGCAGGATTCCACGTATTAGTGGCAAAAATAGGCGCATACTTATCTTCTAAGTCTTTGAAAATAAAACCTTCCAATTTACGTGGTGTGGAAAGTCAGGGAATGATTTGTTCACTTGATGAGTTAGGTATAGAAACTACGAATAAGGGGATTGAGATTCTTGAAGAACGCAATACAATAATACCTAAAGTTGGTACGCCTGTTCTTGACTATCTAGGATTAAATGACGTGATTATTGAACTAGCCATTACGGCCAATAGACCCGATGGTATGTCTATGGTTGGTATTGCACGTGAAATATCAGCGATAACTAATTCTAAATTAACAATACCAAAATTAGAATTTAAACAGGACTTAAAAAGATTTAAACTAAACAATAATGAGAATAAAACACTTAAACCAGGATCAATTTATTCATTAACATATATTGAAAATATAAAGAATAATTCATCTACTGATAAAGATATTTTAACTAAATTAACCTCTCTAAAACAAAACTGTATTAATCCTATTGTCGACATAACTAATTTTTTAATGCTAGAACAAGGACAACCACTTCATGCTTATGATGCTGATCTTTTAGATAAAATAGTTGGAAGAAAAGTAACTGCTAATGACTTTGGAATTAGACATGCGAATGAAGGTGAATCAATCGAAGCACTTGATAAAAAAAGCTATAGTTTGAACAATAATATAAGCTTAATTACATGCGATAATATACCAATAGCAATAGCTGGTGTAATTGGTGGGAATAATAGTTCTGTTAGTAAAGACACCACAAGAATTTGGCTTGAGGCAGCAGTATTTTCTCCTACCTCGATTCGAAATAGTAGTCGAGAGATAGGTTTAAGAACAGAGTCAAGTAGTAGGTTTGAAAAAGGGATATCACCAAATATGACAACAGCAGTTTCAAGAAGAGCTTCTGACCTTATTGCAGTTCAATTAGGTGGAAATAATATTTCCTCATATGAAAATAATGAATTCATTAGGAGCAACATTAGTATTTCGCTTAGAGTAAACAGAATTAATAGTGTTTTAGGCAAAATAAAATATTTAGAAAATACAAATAAAGACAAAAATTCTGAATCACTTAGAAATTTAAGTAAGCACGAAATTGAATTAATACTAACAAAACTTGGTTGTATACTCACACCTAATATAGAAGGTTGGGATGTGAAGATCCCACCTTATAGATCATTGGATTTGGTAAGAGAAATTGATTTGATTGAAGAAATAGCAAGATTAATTGGATATGATAATTTTGAATCAAATATGCCATATCCACTAGAACCAGGAGTACTTTCGCCATCGAATATAGTTGAAAGACGTTTGAGAAATTCTTTTTGTCTAAATGGATTTCAGGAAGTAGTTACGTCTTCATTAGTTCCTCCTGATCACAAAAATAAAAATTCTGTGGTTATTACTAATCCCTTGTTATTAGAAACGAGTACATTAAGAACCAACGTATGGAACGAACATTTTAAAATACTTCAACGAAACATTTCATTTGGAGCAGAGGGTTGCTGGATTTTTGAGATAGCAAAAATTTATAAAAAAGAAAATAATAAATTTACTGAAACTAATTTATTATCGGGTGCATTTACGGGAAATAAAAAGTTTAGTAAGTGGGGAACTTCATCAAAGAAACTATCGCTTGATTATTTTGAGGCCAGGGGGATTCTTAAACAATCGCTTGATATTCTTGGAGTTGAAATTAATGATAAGCAGTTAACAGATAAAAACTTAATGCACCCTGGAAGGACTTCTGAATTATTTGTAGAAGGGAAAAGCCTTGGCTATTTTGGACAAATTCACCCATCTGTATCTGATGATTTTGATTTGATTAATGAAACGTACTTATTTAATCTTGAATTAGATCTACTAATAAAAGCTGCTACCAGAAAGAATAATTGGAAGAGGGTTTACAAGGATTACCCTACTGTCCCGTCTATGGAAAGAGACATAGCACTAATCCATTCAAAAAAATATAGCTGCTCTGAAATTATTAATCTAATAAAAAAATCAGGAAAACCACTTCTTGAAAAAGTTGAATTAATTGACCGATACGAAGGTTCTTCGATTCCCGAAAACTCAATCAGCCAGGCATTTAGAATTAGATATAGAGATCCAGTAAAAACACTTGTAGAAGAGGACATAAATCCTATTCACGAAAAAATAAGAAATAGCCTCAAGGAAAAGCTAAACGCAGAACTAAGAAGCTAATATCGCTAGTCTCATACAAGTCTAAGATTAGGTCTTGCAGTAAGACTAATACAAGAAATGGTAGAAAGGATTTTTTCGCCTAATTATCCATATTCAATGATGTATTCCTTCGTGACGTATCTATTACCAGGAATTAATTAATAAAGTTTCTGTTTCTTGGTTTATTATTGTTATTTCAAATATCTCAGGTATCTCATTAAAGATTTACTATTAGACTACTAACGAGTCGCATAATAGAATTACGAGACTGCTTAGAGCTATTTACTCGAATTGCTTCATTTGAGTCATGATCAAAATACTTTACACCGCATAACTGTCTATAAAGCAGTTATGCATAGCTTAAAACATAGTCCAGGCAGGGATTTCGTTACAGAATAAAAATTTTGGACAGTAGTTGGACATTTAGATACATCGTATTAATTATCAGAAATCATAAATTACTTAAATATTAAAAATCAGATAATTAACTATTTTAATTTGCAATACATGGATGACTTTATACCCTTTGCAAATTAAAACAAGTCATATCTGATTGATTTTCTCAGGAAAGTAATTTTTCTAATCAGTAAAAATTGAATAAAATCTTACGATCTTCTTGTATGCATTGTATCGTTTGCGACTTAATCCTAGACTCAGAGTGAGACGTTACTGATACGCATGGGAATTTAATTTTTATATAGATCTTTTAGTAATTGATATGCCTCATTTAGTTTTCTCATTGAGTCATTTGAACCTCCTGCATCAGGATGATTGGACAGTGCTTTTGCTTTATATGAATCTCTAATAAATGAAAGAGTTAATGATGAGCCAGCCTTTGTTGGTAATCCCAATAATTTTAATGCTCCATGAACAGTCATAGTTGATTCAAGAGTTTGGAATGAAGTGACATTTTTTCTACGTTTGAATGTATTTACGAATCTCCTAATGAGAGTAGGTATTCTTCCTCGTAAGTTTTTTGTTGAAAAAGGATCTTCTAATGCACCAGCCAGGATAATCACATGATCAAAAGTTAATGAATCTGTATGCCAATCATTACAGTAGGAATTAAGCATTTTACATGCAGCATTCCAAGTAAAGGGTATATTTTCTGTGCCATCGACATTTGGCCAGATATCTCTAGCCAACCAAATCATTGATGCCTCAAGGACATTTTCAGTAGGTTTTTGTCCATATAAATAAATCCAATGTCTTTCAGCAGCATCTTTAGCTTTTACTAAGTCATCTATATCAATAGTTGTGATTGAGGTGTCTTCCATATTTTTAACAGTTTTGTCTTTACTCAAGCTCTTTTTTAAATTCGTAGTTTGTTTTCTTATAAAACCAGGTAGTTCAATAGCTGTTGAAACTATATCTTTATTGTTAGTTTTAACATCAACAGAATTTGTGTCATTAACAACTACATTCTTTATTTCTATATTCTTATTACCAACTATGACAAGAGCTTTCTCCTCTTTTTTTCTATAATCGATTTCTTTAGTATTAGTTACAGTGTCTAGGTTGATAGTTTTAGTTAAATCAATTTGTTCATTTTCCGTAATATCATCATCTATATCTTTTGCTAAAATTACTTGTAATAATCTTTCAAATACTTGTCCCCTTCTTCTAAAACCCCACTCTTTTCGAAGTCTATCTACACCGTCTATTAGCTCAATTGGTAAATCAATCGAAATTCTTTTTTTGTCTTCTCCTTCGGCCACAATAAGAAAATAACTAGCTTTATATTAATAGGCTTTTAATTTTCAACAAACGTTTAGCCTAGAATTTTTATAATTGACACTTGAAAATCGATTTATATTTTATTTTTAGTATCTAATTAAATAAATCATGTATTTCCACAACGATCAAGATAATTATGTATTAAATTTAGCTAAATAAATAATCGTTCTGAAATGAACTTCTGCGAATCATCCCCAAAATGGGCAGAAAGAAAAAAAAATTTCCAAGCAAGGAAATTAAATTTTTTAATCTACGTGAAAGAATCATATGAAAGAAAACTTGCAGCCATTACGGCATCAATTACTAAACTTGAAGAACAAATGAATATTCATACTACAAGTCCAGATAATTAGGAAAACCTTATTTTCCTTTTTCTACTACATCTTTTAATATTATTTCTGGTCCATATTTTATAAGCATTTCAATATTAGATTTTTCTGTACCCAAAAAATATCCAGCGAAACCAAGTGCATTAATACTAAACCCATGTGATTTATCCGTCACACGTGTTATTAATGCAAACCAATCAGATGTCAACAGTAAGTTGTAAGGTTTCAATGGTTTAACGTTAATACCTATATCACCTAAGTTAAGCTCTTGTGCCATTGTTTTGTATGTATTAAATAATTCGTATGCTGTACGATCTGTATTTTTTTTCCTAGATTTAACAGATATACAATGCGATATATAAGAAAAATTATTGTCCTTTCTATTTATTAAAGAACAGAACCATTTATATCTTGGACAAATAGATTCATTAGGGCGTCTTGGTAATAATTGAAAATGTCTATGAGGCTGGCTGGCACCTGCTTCTCTGCTACTATTGAAAAACCATAAACCTGTCGTATCCTTATCAACGTTAACGATAGCCTCAAAATCTTCAATATCTAGCCAGCCGTTTTGTGCTTCCCAAGTATTTGTTATTAACAACATATGACCTAATTGTACTGGATATTTATTTAAAATTAAAGTATGTTTATTATTAACAGGTCGAATTTCGAGTCGAGAATCCCATGGAATAAATGGATTTCGTTTAGGACCATATTCAGTTAAATATTTTGGAATAGGACTTTCAAGAAAACGTATTTCATAATCACAATTATCATTATTAATTATTAATTTTCTTGTGTTAAGTGGAATAACAGCTCCATTATGTATAGCCGTTCTACTTATATCGATGGCCTTAGATAATATCAATTCACTCTTCACCTCGAAAAGACCCTTAAATAGATTTTTTTATTATATGATTTATAATCTGAAAGAGAAAATTTTAAATTAAAACTTATTAACTAATCAAAGCTCTCGATATTTAGGGTCAAACATATTCAGTAGTTAGCGACCAGATGTTCATTGAATCTATGCCTGAGAAGGCTTGAACCGGAAATATGATGAATTACATACCAATACAGTTCTAACGCTCTAGAGACGGCTTATGGGCACACAGGGAGTGCTTGAGGCCATTTAACAAAAAACTTTGTTGATTGAAAAATTTTAAAAATATGAAAAGGGTTAATTTCTCATAAAATCAATAAAAAAAGTTGCGCACATATAATCCATTAATCAAATCACGTCATAGCCGAAATCCACTGTGCAGGAGGGACTTAAGAGCAACATAAGAAATCTTAAATTTATCAAATTGCAAAATAGTTAGAGATTTTTGACAAATAAGGTTGACGAAAGCAGGGGGGAAGGAGTTAAAACCTCATTCAGTAATGTGTCCTCGATGAATTGGGACTTTTCTGAAGACGGAGCCTTTTTAGCTCTTTGTGACGCCTTTCGCGAGAGCGGGGAGTCTTCTCCTATGGAATTTCTGGCAACTGGTGAAGGTGCTTTTCACTTTCAGGAATTAACTCAAAATGCAGCAGGAGAAGGTATCGACTTAAGTGATTCAGAATCAATGGCAAATTTTCAAATGGAAGTTTTAGAATTGATGGATGAAATAAATTTTTAATTTTTAGTTTTAACTAGAAATAAACTCTATTTTAAATTTATATTCCAAAGTATTTTGCAGAAGGATGAAGTGAGATAATTGCAGTAGTACTTTGCTCGGGTTGTAATTGCTCACTTTCATCCATTGAGATATTTATTTTTTTTGCATTAAGCATTTTTAATTGCTTTCTAGAATCTGAAACCTCAGGACAAGATGGGTAACCAAAGGAGTAACGACATCCTCTATATTTAATGTCTAAAATATCTTTTATATTTTCTGGTTCACAGGATTTAAATCCACATTCAATTCTAATAATTGAATGAATATATTCTGCAAGTGCTTCCGCAAGTTGTACAGTCAAGCCATGAAAATATAGATAATCAGAGTATGAATCGTGACTGAATAGATTATGAGAATATTGACTTGCTGATTCTCCCATTGTAACTGCTTGCATAGGTAAATAATCTGTAGGTTGATCATTATTTAGATCATTATAAAAATCTGCAATACAAAATCTTTTTCCTGACCTCTGTCTTGGAAATCTAAAATCTCCCAGAATTGTTCGATGGTCAATATCATAAACTTTTAATAAGTTACCCTCTCTACCGCAGGGAAAATATCCGTAAACTAACGAGGGATTAATTAGGTTATCATTTATAATTTTATTCATCCAGAAATCAAGCTTTGGTTCAGCCTTCTCAAGTAAATATTTCTTATAGTCGGTAGAAGACATATCTTTAGATCTTTTCATTTGCCATTGCCCAGAAAATAAAGCATTCCGATCCAAGAATTTATACACATTTGATATATCAATATCTTTTTCTAACATGAATTTTGGGCCTAAAAAGGGTGGATTAACAGCATCAATTTTTGAAATATACTTTGATCTTGAATTATCAATATTAATTTTAACTTTATCTATTTTGTTTTTATTATTTTGCTCATCCTTAAAATTTTTAAAATTACCAATTGTAATACCTTCAGGTGCACCATCTTTAAACCCAGATAAATTATCCCAGTTATTAGACTCTTTAGCTTTCATATATGAGTCCATAAACTTTAAATCTGTAAAGGCATCCTTTCCATAAATTACTTTTCCTTTATAAACACTTGCACAATCCTGATTCACAAATTTTGGAGTTAAAGCAGCTCCGCCTAAAATTATAGGTACAGAAATGCTTTCGTCATTTAATGCTTTGAGGTTATCTTTCATGAAAGCGGTAGATTTAACGAGTAAACCGCTCATAGCTATGCAATCAGCCTTGTGTTCTCTCTGAGCATTAATTATTGAATTTACTTCTTGTTTAATACCTAAATTAATTACTTCATACCCATTATTAGATAAAATAATATCAACTAGATTTTTACCAATATCGTGAACATCGCCTTTAACAGTTGCAATAATGAATTTACCTTTTGATTGTTTTGACTCTGATTTATCCATATATTGTTCTAAATAAGATACTGCATATTTCATAGTTTCTGCAGATTGGAGAACAAAAGGTAATTGCATTTGACCCGAACCAAATAAATCACCAACTACTTTCATTCCATCTAATAAATATTCATTTATTATGATAAGTGGTTTATATTTTTTTAATGCTAAATCAAGATTTGATTGAAGTTCTGTCTTTTCACCATCTATTATATGATTCTTTAATTTGACTTCTATTGGTAAATTGGAATCTACCTTTTTACTACTTTTATCCAAAGGATTTTTAGAGTTGTCAAAATGAGTAGTAAGTGTGGTTAATGGATCGTATGTACAAACATTATTGACAATCACTCTTTTGTCATAAATAAGATCAATACATATTTTAATTTCTTCATCACTAATTTTATTTAAAGGAAGAATTTTTGATGGAGAAACTATTGCAGAATCAAGACCAGCCTTTATGGCTTCATTTAGAAAAATAGAGTTAAGGACAACTCTTGCACTACTTGATAATCCAAAACTAACATTAGAAATACCAAGTATTAAATGTACATCAGGATAGCGATCTTTTATCAACTTAATTGCTTTAATCGTTTCAAGACCATTTTTTCTATCCTCTTCTAAACCTGTAGATATTGGTAATGCGAGGGGATCATAAAATATTTCATAAGGTTTAATACCTGAATCAGTTGCATCATTAAAGGCTCTTATCGCTATTTTCTCTTTTTTTTCTGCTGATCTAGCCATTCCATCTTCGTCAATTGTTCCTATAACTACTGCTGATCCATGGTTAAGAGCTAAATTAATTACTTTAAAAAATCTATCAGGACCATCTTCATAATTAGTAGAATTTAAAATACATTTACCGCCTGCATGTTTTAGTCCACTCTCCATTTTTTCATAATCTGTAGAGTCAAGCATCAAAGGTAAATTAATATTATTGACTAATCTTCTGACTAAGTTAGACATATCATCTATCCCATTTCTTCCAACAAAATCAACATTAACGTCCAAAACATGCGCATTTTCTTTTAACTGAGATTTTGCGATACCAACTAAACCATCCCAATCCTCTCTATTTAATAATTCTCGTACTTTTTTAGAACCACTTGCATTTAGTCTTTCCCCAACAATAAGAAATGAATTATCTTGTTTATAAGGAATAGATTCATAAATAGATGATGCAGCTGGTATTATTAATCTATCTCTTTTTAAATTAGCTAATCTGTTCTTAGAAGAACTTAACTCACTTGATAATTTAGATAATTCTTTTATGTGTTCAGGACGTGTCCCACAACAACCACCAATTAATTGAACACCTAAGTCATTTATAAAATGACTTAATTGGAACTTTAGTTCCATTGGTGTCAAACGATAGTGAGCCTTTCCACCAACATTTTCCGGAAGACCAGCGTTCGGGATACAACTAATATGAAAAGGTGAATGTTCAGATAAATATTTAATATGTTCTTTCATCTGTTCAGGGCCAGTTGCACAATTAAGGCCCAAAATATCTATCTCCAATGGTTCTAATATTGTTGTTATTGAGGAAATATCACTTCCAATAAGCATTTGGCCCGTTGTTTCCATTGTTACGGAAACCATCAAAGGTATTTTTTTTCCTGTACCAATCGCTTTATGAACACTTTGAATAGCTGCTTTTATTTGTAAAACATCCTGGCAAGTTTCGATAATAAAAAGGTCTACCCCGGCATCCACAAGTGCTGTGGCTTGCTCTAAGTAGGATTCTTTCAATTCATCGAAGGTTATATGACCAAGTGTCGGAAGTTTTGTAGTTGGCCCCACAGATCCAGCTACGAATCTTGGCTTTGATGCTGTTTGATAGCTGTTAGCAATCTTCCGAGCGATTTGTGCTGCTCTAAAATTAATCTCATAAGCTTTATTGCCTAGTCCGTACTCATCAAGAACGATAGATGTGGCACCAAATGTATTTGTTTCAATAACATCACAGCCAGCATCTAAAAATGATTTATGTACTCTCTCAACATTTGAGACAGAGGTCAAAACAAGGTTTTCATTGCATCCTTCTAAAGCATCACCTCCATAATCTTCTGCCGTAATTTGTAAATCTTGTAAAGACGTACCAGTGGCACCATCAAATACTATTACGGGTCTCTTTTCAGAATTTAGATAATCTAAGAAATCAATCATTTATTATATATTAAGCTTATAAAAATGAATAACATAAATAAGAACATGTAATAATTACTAATTTTAATCTATTGACACTCGTTTGACCCAATTTTCATATTCGGGGACTAAACCTTCTGTAATTTTAGTAAGTTTTTCTTTCAACATATTCATAATTGGCATATCTTTACACATTAATGTTGTTTCAATCATTTTTATTGGGGTTATTTTAGCAGCGGTACCTGTTAGGAATACTTCATCAGATATAAATAGCTCTGTCTTATCTACGGGTCTTTCGATAACATTTATACCTTTGCTTTTGGCCAATTCTATAACGCTGGCTCGTGTAATACCTTCCAGTATATCTTGATCTACACCAGGAGTGATTAGATCTCCATTCCTAACAATGAATATGTTCATACCACTTGCTTCACTAACTTTTCCTTGGCTATTCAATAACAAAGCCTCATCAAAACCACTTTTAACAGCTTCTGTCTTCGCTAATGAACTAGTAATATATGCACCACTGATTTTACCTCTTAGTGGCAGTGAATTATCTTGTTGACGGGTCCAACTACTAACACGACAAGTGACACCATCTGGTGAAAGATAATCGCCTAATTCTATCCCATAAATAAAGAAATTAGTTTCAATATTATGTAGTCTAGGCGCTATGCCCAAATCACTAGTATAGACAAAAGGTCTTATATATACAGGTCTAATAGGCTTGTTTTTGATTAAAAACTTTTCAAGAGAATTAATGACAAATTCTTCATCTAATTCAGTCATCAAAAATTTAGCACTTTGGCATAATCTTTTTGCATGTTTATCTGCTCTAAATAATAAAAAGCATTTATTATTATTTGGATCAGGAATAGCCCTCATTCCACCAAAAGCTGCAGTTCCATAATGAAGAGCATGAGTGGCTATGGATAGCTTTGCATCATTGAATGGAATACATTGCCCCTCAAACCAAGCAAAAGGAAGAAAATCATGCATTATTTGTTCGAGTTAGGATGAAAAAAAACCAGCATTTCTAAATTAAGTGCTCTAATTACACATAATAAATGAATGCATAGAATTGCCAGCCTTCCGGGGAATGAACCTCAAGAAGAAATTACATTAATTGAGCAGCCAGCAGCACCGGTTATCTTCCTAACAAGTGCTACATCAGACATAACCTGCCTATCGTCGGTATTAAAGCTACCTAATAACAATGAATGGATTAATAAGATCAGAGCTTTACCCATAGCTTACTTGTCATCAAACGCAGCAATAGATCATTACATATCCAATACATGTCAAAAAGCGAAAATTATTGTAGTTAGGTTTCTAGGTTCAAGATCATATTGGTCTTATGGATTTGAACAATTAAATTTATGGCAATTAGAAAATCCCTCTAGACATTTAATTGTAGTATCCGGAGTTGAAAGCACAGCAAATGATCTGGAAGATATTAGCAGTGTAAATAAAAAAGAAGTTGAATTTATTCAGATTCTTTTAAATCAGGGAGGAATAAAAAACTATAGTTATTTTCTAAAGATCATTTTTAATTTATATTTTAATAAAAAAATTGATCTAAATCAAAAAGAGATTAAATATCATGATGAATTAATAAAATGGAAGTGGTCAGAGAATGGATCTCCAAGTATTGCAATTTTTCTATATAAATCATTTCTACAATCAGGAAATACAGAAATAGCAGATTCAATTATAAATATTGCAAAAAAAAATAATCTAAATCCCAAAATAATATGGATTGGAAGTTTCAAGACAGATGATATTCAGAAAAAAATCATAAATATGTTGAAGGAAGAAAATATACACGCAATTATTACTACCACATCTTTTTCTTCTATTGAATATGTAAATAGCAATAAATCCAAAAACATTTGGGATATTTTAGATGTTCCTGTATATCAATTACTAATTTCAAGTTCGTCAATATCTGAATGGAGTAAATCCACATTAGGCCTAAGCCCATTAGATTTGTGTATTCAAGTTGTTTTACCTGAAGTAGATGGAAGGATTTGTACAGTTCCAATTGCTTTTAAAAACCTTAGTCATACTGATAATGATTTATCAGTAAAGGTATATAAGACTGAACCATATAATACACACATTGAATGGTGTTTTAGTTATCTCAATAATCTAATCTCTCTAAGAAAGAAGAAGAACTATCATAAAAAAATAACAATTGTTATAGCTAATTATCCAATTAAGGACTCAAGAATAGCCAATGGAGTTGGATTAGATACGCCTGAAAGTCTCATAAATATTTTAAGATGGCTTAAAGACGAGGGTTATTATTTAGGAGAGGATCCCATACCTAAAACGAGTAAACATTTAATTGATAAATTAATCAGTTTTAGGACAAATTCTGAAGAAACAATTACAAACACTCCTCAAGAATATTTAAGTATCAATAAATATTTATCATTTTGGAACAAAATTGAATCTCAAGCAAAAAATAAAATTTCTATTCGATGGGGAGACCCAAGGAAATCAAAACAATTAGAGGAAAAAGGATTCCCTATTAATGGAATAAGATTAGGTAATATTTATATATTAGTTCAGCCAAATAGGGGGTTTGAAGGAGATAACCTTGCTGATTTGCATTCGCCAGATTTACCACCTACTCACAAATATATTGCCCAATACTTTTGGTTATCTCATATTTTCCAAACAAACGCCATTATAAATTTGGGGAAGCACGGTAGTTTGGAATGGCTACCAGGAAAAGGCGTCGGCTTAAGTAAAAACTGCTTCCCATTAATACTTAGTCCACCTGTACCCAATATTTATCCGTTCATCGTTAATGATCCTGGTGAAGGATCTCAAGCAAAGAGAAGAACTCATTCCATAATTATTGATCATTTAACTCCACCACTATCAAATTCAGGCACCTATGACGAACTTCTAGAATTAGAAAACTTAATAGACGAGTATTATGAATCAAGACTAATAAATGATAATAGAAATAATTTATTGGAAAAAAAGATTATAAATATTTTAAATAAAAAATCTTTACCCGGTATTGAAGTTAATAATTCCCTAAGCGATAATCAAGAAAAAAACATTCAGGTTATAATAGACTCAGCTGAAAGTTATTTATGCGAAATCAAACAAGCACAGATAAGGACTGGTCTCCATGTCTTTGGGGTTAATCAAAGTATAGATAAACTTATAGAATTAACCCTTTCAATTGCCTGTGTCCCAGTATCTAGTCGTCCTGGATTAACTCAATGTCTAGCAGAAGATCTTGGATTTAATTTAGACCCTTGGAATGATGAAGAGGGTCTTAATTTAATAAGTACGGATAAGATTTTATTTAAAGAATATACATCGATTAATGCAAGGAAAGTTGGAAAAGTAGTTAATTGGTTAAATGATCTTGCTTTGTATATAGTTGAGTTTCATGTCAAGCTATATCTTAAATCTAATATCCAAATAAAAGAGAAAATTAAGATAGATAATAAAATATTAAATTATTTTGACTATAAAAATCCAAATATCATTATCAATCATTTATTAAATAATATCCTACCAAAGATTATAAAAAGTCCTATTAACGAAAAGTTCAATTTATTAGAGGCCTTACAAGGTAAAAGAATTACTAGCGGCCCATCTGGTGCACCAACAAGGGGAAAATTGGAGGTTTTGCCAACTGGAAAGAATTTCTTTTCTGTAGACATAAGAGCAATTCCAACTGAAACAGCTTGGGACTTGGGAAAAAGAAGTGCAGATAAAATCTTAGAACTTTACTTGCAGGAAAATGGAGAACATCTTTCACATCTTGTAATTTCAATTTGGGGAACTTCAACCATGAGGAATGGTGGAGAAGATATTTGTCAGCTTTTTGCACTGATGGGTTTAAGACCAGTCTGGGACGGAACTTTAAGAAGAGTTGTTGATTTGGATGTCATTCCAATAACTGTACTTAATAGACCTAGAGTTGATGTCACCTTAAGAATTTCTGGTTTATTTAGAGATTCGTTTCCTCAAATAATTGAATTGATTCGAAGAGGTCAAAATCTAATTGGGACTCTTGATGAGCCATGTTCTATTAATCCACTAGCTGAGTCATATAGGCAGGGGCGAACAGAATCAAGGATATATGGATCAGCTCCTGGTTCTTATGGAGCTGGATTACAAGAAATCATAAATAGTGGTTCATGGGAAAACCAAACTGAACTCGCGAATGCTTTTATTGAATGGAGTAAATGGCGATATGAATCATCTAATAATATTGTTAAAGACAAGAATGGATTAGAGCGAAATTTATCAAACGTAAAAGTCGTTCTTCATAGTCAAGATAATAGAGAACACGATATACTTGATTCAGATGATTACTATCAATTTCAAGGTGGACTTATCTCTGCTATTAAAAAAATAAGTGGTAAATACCCAGAGGCATATTTTGGTGATAATTCTAGATATAATCGTCCAAGAATTAATAAACTAGCTAAAGAAATTGATAAAGTCGTTCGAAGTAGACTGCTAAATCCAAAGTGGCTTAATGGTATTAAAAAACATGGATATAAAGGAGCTTTTGAAATGTCTGCAAGCCTTGATTATTTATTCTCTTTTGATGCTACTACAAATCTAGTTCCTGATTGGTGCTATCAATCAATAGCAAGTAATTGGTTAGAGGATGATTGTACAAAAAGTTTTATACTTGATAATAATCCATGGGCTTTAAGAGATATATCTGAAAGGTTATTAGAAGCATCAAATCGCGATCTATGGAAAAATGCATCTAAAGAGCAAATATCATTTATTAAAAATATTTTATCTGATGTAGATAGTAAAATTGAAGTCTATAATTCTCGCAATAATTAGATAAATAATCATCGTCTTAAAAGTGATAAACCATGAGTATCTGTACCGCAAGTTGATAATAATGAGTAAGTATCAGCACATTGTAAAATCTTATCGCAAATGAATTCTGATGGTTTCCATTTATGAGCTCTTTCATAGTTATACCAAGTCTCAACAGCGTCAAATTCAAGAATTGAGGCCTCTAGAATTAGTTCATTAAAAGAAATTCTATATCTCGCAGGATGAGCTAATACTGCTAAACCATTTGCTTTATGAATAGCTTCAACAACTGATGATGCTTGTAATGCATAACCTGTAGCAGATTTATTATCGATATATGGTAATAAATATTTTGAAGTAGCATCAAATCCAAGACCTAAAACATGGACAAGACAACCCTTTAACAAACAAGTAATTTCAATTCCAGACCAAAGCTTTGGATAAATTGGTTCATTCTGGAAATTTAGACCAAAAACTTTAGATAATTCAAGATAAGCAGCTATTGAATGATGGTCGGTAATTGCATAATGATCTATATTCAAATCAATAGCTTGATTATAGATTTGTACAGGGGTAAGGCTACCATCACTAAATGTTGAATGCATGTGAAAATTAATACTATTTGGACAACTATTTTTAGTAATAGATTTTAGAATTTGTTTTAAAAAATTTGGATCTGAGGTATGCATTATAATAAAGTAAGTAGTTACACATTTATTCTCCATTTAGCATAAAATTTTATGCTTGCGGCCATAAATAGTATCAATCCAAATCTTAGCCAAAATGCCGCACTAGTAGAAAATGTTTTTTGAATAGAATTAGTATAACAACAATAACAAGTAATTGATAAGGCAACTAATTTTAAGCACATAATTGCTGTTCACTATAATTAAAATGATTATTATTAAATTCGTTCATAATTTTAAAAATAGAAATGATAAATGAGTAAAAAAGGAACAAATAATAATTCTACAATCATCAATAAATGAGATAAACATGAAGGTTTATATAAATCAACCAGTAGCCATGATAATTTCTAAAACCATTCCAGGGAGTATTATAATGTTAACTGGTCTGTTCTCAATGACTAATAATGTTTATTTAATATCTATCTTATTTCCTCATTTACACTTTTAACTTCAACATGAAATATGAATAATCTAAATAAATAAAATAGACCAGCAAACGAAAAAAAACTATGATATAAAATCAATTAAACCATTAATATCACTCTAGCTAAAACATTTCAATATACTAAGTATTGCGTACTTTCATATCATTATATACACTATTGAATCTAATTTAGATGTATCTAGTTACTCAATATTAAAAAGATTAGATTAGTCATTTGAATTTGGATGAAAATAATTTCTGATAACTACTGCAGTTGAAATTCCTAAACCAGGGGTGGTAGAAAGTTCAGAAAGTGAAGCCATTTGAATTGCTTCAATTGACCTGAAATGCTCCAATAATAATTTTATTCTTTTTGGTCCCAACCCTGGGATCTCATTTAATTGAGAACGTTTCATTCGCTGACTTCTCTTTTGTCTATGGAACGTAATAGCAAATCTATGAGCTTCATCTCTAAGTCGTCTAAGTAAAAGCATTCCAGGCTGATTAGGTTCAGTTTCTAATGGTTGTTTAACATTTGGAATGAATACCTCTTCTTTCTTTTTTGCTAAAGAGATCAAATTTATATTTTGATGAAGATTCAACTCTTCCAGTGCTGATAAAACTGAACTTAATTGCCCTTTTCCACCATCAATTACAACCAAATCAGGCCAGTCATCAAAATTATGATTACTTAGCACACTTAATTCTTTATTTGATATTTTATTGATATCACCTCCTTCTTGTTTAAATCTTGCCCATCTTCTAAATCTTCTTGTTATGACTTCAGACATTGATTCAAAATCGTCACTATGACCTAGCTTTATATTTGAACTTTTTATCTTGTATTTTCTGTATTGATGTCTTGCAGGTATGCCATCTATAAAAACGACTTGAGACGCGACAGCATCACTTCCCTGAATATGACTAATGTCATAACACTCAATTCTTTTTGGTGATTTGACCAGTTCAAGGATATTAGTCAAATCATCAAGTTCAATAATGTTTTTATCATTAGATTGTTTAATTCTTTGCAATTCTAACTTCGCATTTTTTTCAACTAGTTTAATAATTTCGGCCTTCTTAGATCTTTTAGGAACAACTATATTGACTCTTTGCTTCTTAATTTCAGAAAGCCAATCTGAAATTAGAAAATTATTTACTAATTCGTGTTGTAATAATATTTCTGAAGGAATCTCAACAGGATCAACATTGCAATAATGATTTTCAATTACTTTTTGAAGTATATGCGCTGGTGATAACTCTTTATTTTCAGAAAAATACCCTAATCTACCTATTAATTTACCTGATCTCATTTGAAAAATTTGAATAGAACTAGTATTATCTTTAGATGCTAAGGCAATAATATCTCTGCATATAGATGAATCAGGTATAATCATTTTCTGAGATTCATATAATCTATCAATTCCTTTTAGTTGATCTCTAACTAATCCTGCTTCCTCAAACTTTAAGGATTCTGAATAAGAATTCATTTGTTTTTCTAACATATACCTTAGCTCGTTAGTTCTTCCCTGAAAGATCATTTCGACTCTTTTTAAGGTATTCCGATAATCTTCTGAGGTAATTATCTCTTGACATACTCCTGGGCATCTCCCAATGGAAAAATTAAGACAAGTGCGATCTTTATACAATGGAATCCTTCTTTGTCTTAGAGGAAATAACTTTTTTATACTGAATAAAGTTTGCCTAAGTAAATAAACATCAACATAAGGACCATAATATTTATCTTTTGAATTCCTTTGACGCCTTTTTCTAGTTAGAAATATTCTGGGATATTTATCACCCCATGTAATACAAACATAGGGATATTTCTTATCATCTTTTAATAACACATTAAAGTATGGTTGATTCGATTTTATTAAATTTGATTCAAGAGTTAGTGCTTCACTTTCAGTATCAGTAACTATCAATTCAATATCTACAATTTGTCTAACCATTAGCGAAATTCTTGGACTAAGCTCATCTCCAGAACGAAAATAACTTCTAACTCTATTTCTCAACTTTTTTGATTTTCCAACATAAAGCAACCTGTCCTCACTATCTTTCATTAAGTAACAGCCAGGCTCGTTGGGAATATCTTTTAGAAACTTAGATAATCTTGAATTGTCCTTTACTAATGGAGTTAATTCCACCGAATTTTACTCATTAATTCAACCACCATAATTCCATCCAGTACTAGCTAAATTTAAAGCAGGGCAATCATTATTCAAAACAGCACTTTTTACTTCAGCAACAAATACAGTGTGGTCTCCATGTTCAACACCAGATATAACTTCACATTCAACGCCACCAATAACATCATCAATTAAAGGCATCCCCAATTCTCCAAAAGAAAATTTACAAGAATCAAACCTTCCACCTAAACCTTTTTGAGGTTTAAAGAAAACAGCCGCAAGATCTTTTTGATCCTCTCTCAAAACATTTAACGAAAACTTTTTAGTCCTATTAATAATTCCATGACTAGATCCATCAGCCCGAACCGCCATAACAACTAAAGGTGGGCTAAATGAACCTTGTGTAACCCAACTAGCTGTAAAACCATTAATTTCATCGCCTTCTCTAACTGCACAAATAAATAATCCATGTGGGATTTTACGCAAAAGAATTTTTTTTGCATCCTGATTAAGAGTCATACGATTTGATAGCTTTATTGATATACGATTCTATGAAAGAAATGGAATTTTTTAAAGTCAATAAAAAATGAAAGCTCTTTATCCCGGAAGTTTCGATCCATTAACGTTTGGACATCTTGATCTAATTCAAAGAGGATGTGATTTATTTGGTGAGGTTCTCATAGCTGTATTGGAAAATCCATCTAAAAAGGCAACTTTCTCATGTGCTCGAAGAATCGAGCAAATTGAACATGCTACGAATGAAATTAGTGGATGTAGGACAATATCATTCAGAGGATTGACTGTAGATTGCGCACAAAAATATAATGCAGATCTTATTTTAAGAGGCTTGAGAGCAATGAGTGACTTTGAATATGAATTACAAGTTGCACATACAAATAGATCATTAAATAATCAATACGAAACAATATTTTTGGCAACAGAGACTCATCACAGTTTCTTAAGTAGTTCAGTTGTAAAAGAAGTTGCAAGATTTAACGGAGAGATAAGACATATGGTTCCAGAATTCATTGCTAGAGATCTTAGAGAATTAAATAAGAATTGATTTAACTTAAGTACATAATTTATCATTATATATTATTGATAATATATTTATGATATTTTTCAATGAATTATCCATATTATTAACAATAATACTAAAAAATAAATTTTTACTGGGTATTATGCCGCTTATAGATTTAACATTAGTAAGTGTTCCTGATTTTGCCAATACTTTACCCTTTATATTCGAAGGAATACTTATATTGGATAAGGAACCACGAACGCCTAAAATTGAAAATGATGAGAAATAATATTCACTAAATCTATTACTTTTCATCCTTCTTAAAAATTGAGAAAGACCAAATGTTGTAACTCTATTATTTCTAGATAAACCACTAGCATCAGCAAAAATAAATTTACTAGAATTTATATTTTGTTCGTTTAGCCATTTTGTATATTTTTTATTAGGAAAATCATGAGACCAGTTATTCAATGAATGTCTGAAAATAACTTCAGACGTAAAGTTGTGACTTTCAGAATTAACTAGATTTAACAAAATAGAAAGAGGAGCTGAATAAAATGTCTTTACTGTTGATATATTATTAATAGTATAATTTTTATCAACAATTTTTATAATAAATTTATTTGATAAATTATTTCTTTTTAAAGCAATTTCAAGTTTATCAATAAAATTTATTAGAGGATTATTTAGAGCATTCAAACTGGAATTACTAGAAATTGAATATTTACTAATTGGTGCACCATATTCCTCTTTTCTATCTGAATTAGACCATGAAGATGGCCAGAAATCGGATGAATGAAAATCCTTTAATATTAATAAAATTTTTCCATCACTCTTGTTAATATTTTTATTTTTTAATTCACTTATTAAATTTACTAAATGAATTTCATCAAAATCAGGATCACCTGATGCTTCTAAATAAAAAGAGTCATTAGATAACTTTTTAATTGAGGTCTTAAGTGTATAACTAGGACCCAGTTTGTCTAAAGAGTATGCACTTGATAATATTTTCTGATTGGAAGCTGGGATTCTTGGTAAATTGCCGTTAACATCGACTATAAAATCTCCGTAATCATTTAAAATGCTTATACTAATATTGCTTCTATACTCTGAAATATTGTTTTCAATTTTTTTTTGTAAAGGATAACAGAGATTTACTTTCTCCTGATGAGTAGAACTAATTATTATTCTTTGTCTTAAAAAAGAATATAGTTTAGAGAAATTACCATTACCTATATTTATAGCAAATAATATCAATCCCAAATACAAAAAATTTTTTTTTTTCATTTCTTTATAAATTTAGGATAATAGTTTCATCGTCAGGTCTCCTATCAAATGAATTACAAAAGGTATAACCATTAGTTTCTAATTTAAATAACTCCCAATTGTTTGGATATTTTTTAAGTAATGCTCCCATTGATAATGGTTGTACATAATAAATAATGTTCCATTTATCAGCAAATCGTTTACGCATATCACGACCAACACTACCTATTCCAACTATCGGATCTTCTAACTTTCCATTTATCATAATTACTGTAGAATCACTTTTAGAACATATTTCCTCAAACATCTCAATATCGTAAGGCTGCGGTGAACAAACCAATAAAATTGGTTTCAAAGAATTAGATGAAGATAAGTATTCTTTAAATGTAAAAATTTTACTAGACAGTTCAGGATTATCTCGCTTAGCAAGTGCTGCTCCACCTGCATCTGCCCATAGGAGAATATTATCAAAATTACTATCAGAAAGCTTATTAGATAAGCGAAAAATAATTGGGTTAATTCTTAATCCTTCAAATTTTAAATTAATGGAGAGATAAGACTTATCAGAATGAGTTTCTAAATAGCCTTTAATCGATTCAGTAAGATCTTTTTCAGCTTCTTTAAGATCTGATGGTAGCTTACTTTTCATTAGATAATCAATATTTATTGAGTTGAAAGGAATTCAATGTTTCGTTTATTATATTTGAAACAGAACTAATATCATTATTATTAATCCATGGGCCAATAGAAATTCTCAAACCACATTCCTGAAGGGATCTATCAACATTAATTGCCTGCAGAATTGGATTTGGTCCTAGAAAAGAGGATGAGCAAGCACTTCCGCTGCTAGTATAAACACCCTTTTTGGATAACTCTCGAACTACTTCTCTCCCTTTTATTGGAATATTAGATTTTGTGTGACATAAGAATGAAAGATTATTAGGTAATCTTTCATTCTTATGACCAATAAATGTGAGTTGTTTATTATCAATCAGATTACATTTTAAAGTAGTCGTCATTTTTGAAACATCATTAATAGGGAAAATTGTTTGCTTATCGTTAACTATAATATATTCATTAAGGAGACTAATTGCAGAGGCAAAACCTGCAATCAGAGGGACTGACTCTGTACCAGATCTAATAGATCCATCTTGTAATCTGTGTGATCTTCTAGATAGTAATATGTCTTTAACAAATTTTCTTAGTATTAATAAGCCAATACCCTTAGGTCCCTGTAATTTATGCGCAGAAGCACTAAGTACATCAACATTTAATTGGCTCCAGTCAATTAGTCCCGAGGGGAGCACCTGAGTTGCGTCTGTATGGAATATTATATTTCTAATTTTACATTCTTTTCCAATAAGATTTATGGGCTGAATAGAACCTATCTCACTTTGCCCCCATATAATGGAAACAAATTTTGTAGGTGGAGATAACATCTCATTCATCAAATCAAGCTTTATGATTCCATCTTTATCAACTGGCCAATACTTGATCTCCCATCCTTCTTTTATTAAATTATTAGCTATTAAATTAACAGATGGATGTTCAACCGTACTTATAACAATTCTACCTCTTTCTAGATTACTGCATAAACTACTTATAGCAATCTTGTTTGATTCTGTTGCTCCTGATGTAAAGAATATGTCCTCAGATTCAGCTTTTAATTTTTCAGCAATTAACATTCTTGATCTTTCTAAAATCTCTCTAGCATTAATACCTAAACTATGAATACTTGAGGGATTAGCCCAATACTTAAGTTGAATCTCTTTTATTTTGTTAATAACATCAACATGAGTAGGTGTAGTAGCCGAGGCATCTAAATAGATATCATTCATTTTAAAAATTTTAAACGTTTACGTAACCTGAAAAAACATTGCGACTAGGACCTTCCATGTAAACAGGTCCAGAAAGATTGGGCCAATGACATACTAATTTACCGCCAGGCAAATAAACATTTGCTTTGTCTAGTGTCCTACCTAGTATAGATGTAATGACAAGACAGGCACATGCCCCAGTGCCACAAGCTAAAGTAGGGCCACATCCTCTTTCCCATACTCTAACTTTGAAATTAGATTTATCAATTAACTCTACAAAATGAACATTAGTATCATTTGGGAAATAAATATTTTTTTCTAATTGTCTTCCCCATTTTTCAAATGGAATTTCTTCTATATTTTCAACAAATAAAACCATATGGGGATTTCCCATACTTATTGAATAGACCCTTACATTTGTATCGTCTATTAAAATATTACCGTTAGGAATATTAGTATGATCAATAGATAATTTAGTTGGGATTTTATCAGGCTTAAATATAGGTTCTCCCATATTGACCTTAATCCTATCATTTCCATTAATTGAAGTTAAGATCAATCCTGCTTTCGTTTCTATAGGAATATTTAAGCTGTTATCAATGTTATTATTATCATTTAAAAACGCAATCAAACATCTAATACCATTACCACACATTTCAGGTTCAGAACCATCTGAATTGAATATTCTCATTTTTACAAAACATTTATTATCAGAATTTAAAATAATAATTATTCCATCAGCACCAATACCAAAGTTCCTATTGCATAGTCTTTGAATAATGTTATTTTCATTGAGTGAAAAAAAATTATCAATAGAATTACCACGAGCATCAATGATAATAAAGTCATTGCCAAGTCCTTGATATTTTGAGAATTCAAGTTTCATGTTTTTCAGCTTGTTAAACTAGTTTCTTAGAAAATAATGCTCTCCCGTTAGTAATTCCAAAACTTTTTGGATATTTGGCATCAATTTATGAGAACATTATTTGATAGCAAATCAACTACTGAAGGAGATGATCCTTGAATAATACTACTTCAGAAATAATCAACGAGAGATACGAACACAGAAATATAGAAGCTTATTGGCAAGAAGAGTGGGATCAAGATGAACTCTACAAAACAAGTACCGAAGTTAATAAAGACAATACTTTCTACGCACTATCTATGTTTCCTTATCCATCAGGGACTCTTCATATGGGTCATGTTAGGAACTATGTCATAACGGATGTTCTAGCACGATATAAAAGGATGCAAGGTTTCAATGTGCTTCATCCTATGGGATGGGATGCATTCGGATTACCAGCTGAAAATGCTGCAATTGAAAGACAAACAAATCCCTCGATATGGACAGACAGAAACATTTCACAGATGAGAGGACAATTAGATCGACTTGGCCTATCAATAGATTGGTCTAAAGAAATTACAACTTGCAAGGAAAGTTATTATAAATGGACTCAATATATTTTTAATCAATTACATAAAAACAAACTAGCCTATCAGAAAAAGGCAACGGTTAACTGGGATCCAATTGATCAAACTGTTCTTGCAAATGAACAAGTGGATGCCGAGGGCAAATCATGGAGATCAGGAGCTAAAGTCGAAAGAAAAGAATTAAAGCAATGGTTTTTACGAATAACTAATTTTGCTGAAGATCTTAATAATGATTTAAACCAATTAAAGGACTGGCCAGAGAGAGTTAGAATAATGCAAAAGAATTGGATTGGGAAATCAATCGGAGCTGAGATAACTTTTAAAATAAAAGATCAGAAGGAAACAATAAATGCATTTACAACTAGAATTGATACAATATATGGTGTAAGTTATTTAGTTCTAGCCTCAAATCATCCTTTAGTTGATAAATTAATAAATAATAATAATATAAATAAATTAAAAGAATTCAGAAAGACTCAAGAAGAATTAAGTGATCTTGAAAGAAATTCAGATAATAGAATAAAACTTGGAATGAGTTTAGATATAAATGCAATTAACCCTGCAAATAACAAAGAAATACCAATTTGGATAGGTGATTATGTGATTATGGAATATGGAACTGGTGCAGTAATGGGAGTTCCAGCCCATGACAGTAGAGACTACCAATTTGCAAAAACATATAATTTACCTATAAATTATGTAATTAAACCAATTGATGATTTAGAAGATATTTATCTACATTCAGCTTTTGTTGATAAGGGGATTATGATAAATTCTAATATTTTTAATGGTATTGAATCTGAAAAAGCAAAATTAAAAATACTTGAATTCGGAACAAATTCTAATTGGGCAACCGCAAAAGTAACATATAAATTGAGAGATTGGCTAATATCAAGACAGAGGTATTGGGGTTGCCCAATACCTATAATAAACTGCAAAAAATGTGGCCAAGTCAGAGTTCCAGATAAAGATCTTCCTGTCATTCTACCTACTGATATTCAACTTAATGGTAAAGGCAAATCTCCTTTAGCAATTGATAAAGAATGGATAAAAACTAATTGCCCAAGCTGTGGCTTAGATGCGACAAGAGAAACCGATACGATGGACACATTTATGTGCTCATCATGGTATTTCTTGAGATATGTTGATCCAAATAATAATCAAAATGCATTCACAAAAAATGAGCTTGACAAGTGGCTTCCAGTTAAACAATATGTCGGAGGAATTGAACACGCAATATTACATTTACTTTATTCAAGATTTCTAACTAAAGCATTAAAAAGTTGTGGTTTAATAAATGTCAATGAACCATTTAAAAAATTATTAACTCAAGGAATGGTTCAGGCAATAACTTATAAAAATACAAATACTAATAAATATTTTTCAAAAGATATGATTAAAGACCTTGAAAAGCCCATTGATCCGACGACAGGAGAGGATATATCAATACTTTATGAAAAAATGTCAAAATCAAAATATAATGGAGTTGATCCAAATGTTGTTATTAATAAATACGGAGCAGATACTGCTAGAATGTTTATACTTTTCAAAGCTCCACCAGAGAAAGATTTAGAATGGGATGATTCTGATGTTGAAGGTCAATATAGATTTATACAGAGACTTTGGAAGTTTATAATTAACACATATGAACTAGTTAAGAAAAGATCAGAAATAGATTTAAAAAAGGAATTTTCTAAAGATAAAGATGCATCGCGCATAATAAATATAGCTATTAAAGAAATAACAGAAGACTTGGATAATCTTCAATTTAACACGGCTATTGCTGAGCTTATGAAAGCTGTAAATGGTCTTAGTTCAATCGTTAATGATTGTAGTAATGAAGTACTTGCTAATATCATTTCAAATCTAATAAAAATAGCTGCACCATTTTCTCCTCATATAACAGAGGAACTTTGGAAAATAATCGGTAATAATAAAAGTATCCATCTTCAACCCTGGCCAGATTATGATTTAGAAGCTATTGAACAAGATACATTTAAACTTATGATTCAGATAAATGGTAAAGTTAGAGGATCCGTTGAAGCTAATAAAGGTCTCTCGAAAGATGAATTAGAAGAGTTAGCTATTAAAAGCGAGATCGCTCTAAAATGGATAACTGATCAAAGACTAAAAAGAGTAATTGTTGTTCCGAATAAACTTGTAAATATAGTAATTTAGATATTAGGACTTTGAAATAATTAATTTATCTGGATTTGATTGATTACCTTTCATTGAATACTTAATAGAGTTTTCAGAAAGTTTTCTGAGTATTAAATAAACTGATTCAGCTGATCCTGTAGAAAGTGATTGATTAATTTCGCTTATTGATCTTTCTTTTCCATCAGCAAGGAGCTCCTCAATTTCTTTTTGAAGATTAATTATATTTGTTGCTGCCTTTTTACCGGCCTCAACTCCAGGTTGATCATACGCATTAACATTGATTAATTCTGCATATAAACTTACAGCTCTTTCAAATAATGCTATCAAGGCACCAAGACTAGTTTCATTAAATGATCGAAAAGTAATTGTCAAATTCTGTCTTCCTCCCTCAGTTAATGCAGAACGAGTTCCCTGGAGAAAACCTGACAAATAATCACCGGGACGTTTATTGTTTACTTCGATAATATCTGATGGATCATGAAGAATTTCAATGAAATTTACAAAGAAATTATCTACACCATCTCTTAATTGCTGAACATAGGCATGTTGATCTGTTGATCCTTTATTTCCATATACTGCAATACCTTGATTAACTTTATTTCCCTTTCTATCTATTTTTTTTCCTAGAGACTCCATAACAAGTTGCTGAAGATATCTACTAAAAACCTGTAATCTGTCTCTATAAGGAAGAACAACCATATCTCTTAAACCTTTTCCATTCCCAGATTTAAACCATGCAAGTGACAAAAGAGCAGCAGGATTGTTTTTAATATCTTTAACTCTTGTGAGTTTATCCATTTCGGATGCACCATCTAAAAACTTATTGATATCAGCGCCAATTAGAACTGCTGGTAATAATCCAACTGCTCCAGTGATACTTGTGCGCCCACCAACCCAATCTGGCAAATCAAAAGTTTCCAACCAACCTTCCATAACTGCCAGTTGATCTAATTTGCTCCCCTTTGATGTAATAGCTAAAGCTTGAGATGACCAGTCCTGTCCACGATCCCGAACAAATTTCATAGCTTGTTCCATACCAATTAAAGGTTCTGGGGTCCCCCCTGATTTACTTACTACTACAAATAAAGTTGTACTTATACTTGGAAGAATAGATTTTAATTTATGCGAAATACCTTCAGGGTCAACATTATCTAGAAAATGTAGATTTAATCCAATAGAGTCGTTCTTAAAAGATTCATTAATCAATAACGGTCCTAAACCGCTACCCCCAATACCTATCCAAAAAACATCTGTATATTTTTCACCATTGCTATTGGTTATTTCTCCATTTAGTACTGATGATCCAAAATTAGATATTTTATTAATTTCATTGGAAATAGAGTTGGTAATATCTTTACTAGGAGCAAGTTGGGGATTTCTTAGCCAGTAATGACCAACTTGCCTGCCTTCATCAATATTGGCTATGGAGCCATTCTCAAGACTAGTTAAAGATGAAAATGCATTTGAAAAATCTCCCTTAAAATTATCAAAGTCGTTCCCTTCGACATCCATTTTGCTTATATCTAGCCAAAAACCTAATGAATCATCAGTAAATAGTAGGTCGCAGTACCTTGACCATTTATCCTCGTTATTCATCTGGTAGTTGTCAGTTATTGCCATTATTATTAAAAGATTACTCCTTAATGAGTTTTGCTTGCAGGTCTTCAAGCTGAGACCCGTTAAACAAATAAATTCATTTTATTTTAGTCAACAATGGTTATAAATTGACGAATGTTTAGTAATTGACAAATAAAAATCTTAGAAAGCTATTAAATATAAAATCAAGAAAAACTACATAAGCATATTATTTTTGCTATTTTACTAATTATTAAATATGTCTTTACAATTGAGTATTGATATTTCTATATATACCAATATATTAAATATTAAATTAAACATTAGTTTATGATAGAATAAATTAAAGAATTTCAAATAACAATTTTCTTAATGATTCAATTAAAATGAACCTGATAAGTCCTTTTATCTCAGAATTTCCTAAATTTTCACCGACAATAAACATAGCTGTTCTTGCATCAGGTAATGGTTCTAATTTCGAACATGTAATAAAATCAATTAAAAATAAGCAACTTAACGCTAAAATTTCTATATTAATTGTGAATAATCCAAATTGCTTAGCTATCAATAAAGCAATTAAACATAATATCCCCTATGTAATATTAGATCACAGAAATTACGACTCTAGATTTGAACATGACAAAGAAATTGTTAACAAACTAAACGCTTACAATGTTGAACTAGTTGTTATGGCAGGATGGATGAGAATTGCAGGGGAAACATTAATCGATGAATTTAAAAATCGTTTAATCAATATACATCCATCTCTTTTACCATCTTTCAAAGGCATTGATGCTATACAGCAGGCAATTGACAATGAAGTCACTATTACTGGTTGCACAGTACATTACGTATTAAAAGAGGTAGATTCTGGTTCAATCATTATTCAAGCAGCAGTACCCATAATGAATGAAGAAAGTAAGGATAGTTTAAAGAAACGAATTCAAGACATGGAGCACAAAATATTACCTCTGGCGATTGGGATTGTTGCAAAGTCTTTGACAACTGAACTTAAGGATAGAAAGTAATTTTTGGAAGCCCAGTATCTGCAGCAATACCGTGCATAATGTTTAAATTTTGTATTGCCTGTCCTGATTGTCCTTTAAGAAGATTGTCTATTACACTCATTAAAACTATTCTTCCATTACGTTCATCAACTTCAACTGAAATCATAATCTTATTTGTATTTTTAACCCATTTAGTTGCGGGGTAAATTCCAACAGGCAAGATATCAATAAATGGTTGATTTTTATAAAAAGCATCCATTACTGTTTTACAATCTTCCGCTGTAAGTCCAGGGTCTCTTAAACGTGCATAAACTGTTGTTAAAATTCCCCTTACCATGGGAACTAAATGAGGAGTAAATTGTAAATTCAAATCATGACCTGCAAACTGACTTGCAATACATTCAATCTCAGATGTATGTCTATGGCCCATAACCCCATAAGGTTTTATCGATTCTGCACACTCGGCTAAAAGTAGTTGCTCATTAGGTTTTCTTCCACCACCTGAAGTGCCTGATTTCGCGTCAATAATAATTCCATCACTTTCAATTAAACCTTGCTTCAAAAATGGAATAAGGACACTTAGGGAAGATGTTGGGTAACAACCAGGACATGCAATTAATCGTGATTTAGAAATATCATGGCTAAATTCTTCTGAAAAACCATAAATAGCTTCTTCACATATTTCATAGTCAAATCTTGGATATTTCGAAGCCTCGTTTGAATATACTTCTTTCCATCTATCAAGTGATTTAAATCTATAGTCGGCAGAGAGATCAAGAATTTTAATTCCCTTCTCTAATAATGAAGGCGTTATTTGAGAAGATAATCCATTAGGCAAACTCAAAATTGCATAATCAGCTTCTTGGGCAATATCATTAATATTTGTGGGTATGATTTCTTTATCATTTTTTATTTTGATAAAAGGATTAACATCATTCCAATACTTACCGGCTGAACGTTCGCCACACAAAGATGCAATTTCAAAGTTTGGATGTTCATCAATTAGTTTTACGAGTTGTAATCCGCCATATCCAGAGGCACCGATAACAGCAACCCTCCCAGCATCAGATTTATTAATTGCCATAACATCAAGTTTATTTCGTAGAATGAGTAATATTAATTTGAGAATAATTAGCAAAGAACCATTTCACCACAAACAAGAGGAATAAGTTGAAATCAGAAGATTGCTATGAAATTGAATTTGATGACAT
>MDTG01182532.1_pt1 | contig 48605 bp, 57 predicted proteins | sample 811421 | NCBI WGS metagenome assembly MDTG01 (sample SAMN05326645, study PRJNA326480) | marine metagenome | isolation source: seawater | place: Pacific Ocean: South East | collected 2011 | reverse complement strand
ATAAAGTTTCAATTTTAGGCGGGTGTAGTTCAATGGTAGAACTTCAGCCTTCCAAGCTGCTAATGTGGGTTCGATTCCCATCACCCGCTCCATATTGGACGGATTTGTTTAAGCTCTGAGTAATTCTTAGATTGAGTTGCCCACATAGCTCAGGGGTAGAGCACTTCCTTGGTAAGGAAGAGGCCCCCGGTTCAAATCCGGGTGTGGGCTCCAAGTAGGTTGAAGCATCTTAAGCTAAAGTATGTATTTAAAATTTGGTTTAATTTAGATAAACAGGTAAAGACAATGTCTAAAGAAAAATTTGAAAGAAATAAGCCCCATATGAACGTTGGTACAATTGGCCACGTTGATCATGGTAAGACAACACTTACAGCCGCACTTACAAAGTGTATGGCTGATCTTCACGGCGGTGCTGTACAAGATTATGGCCAGATTGATAATGCTCCTGAAGAGCGTGAACGCGGTATAACGATTGCAACAGCTCATGTTGAATACGAGAGTGCCAATCGTCATTATGCTCACGTAGATTGTCCAGGGCACGCAGATTATGTAAAAAATATGATTACTGGTGCAGCACAAATGGACGGTGCTATTTTGGTTTGTTCAGCAGCCGACGGTCCAATGCCACAGACACGCGAACACATTTTGCTTGCTCGTCAGGTTGGCGTACCGCACATCGTTGTTTATATGAATAAAGCTGACCAAGTTGATGATGACGAGCTTCTTGAGTTAGTTGAAATGGAAATTCGCGATCTTTTGTCGACTTACGAATTTCCAGGTGATGATACTCCGATTGTTACCGGCTCTGCATTAAAAGCTTTTGAAGGTGATGCATCTGATATTGGTGTTCCATCAGTTGTGAAATTAGTTGAAGAGATGGATGCTTATTTTCCTCAGCCAGAGCGTGCTGTAGATGGTGATTTTTTAATGCCGGTTGAAGATGTGTTTTCTATTTCAGGTCGCGGCACAGTTGTTACTGGTCGCGTTGAACGCGGTGTTGTTAATGTAGGCGATGAACTCGAGGTTATCGGTATCAAAGATACTGATAAAACAACCTGTACGGGTGTTGAGATGTTTCGTAAGCTGTTAGATCGTGGAGAAGCTGGTGATAATGTTGGTGTTCTTTTGCGCGGCACAAAGCGTGAAGACGTTGAGCGTGGTCAAGTACTCGCTAAGCCAGGATCGATTACACCACACACTAAATTCGAAGCAGAAGTATATATTCTGACCAAAGATGAAGGTGGTCGTCATACTCCTTTCTTTAAAGGGTACCGCCCACAGTTCTATTTTAGAACAACAGATGTAACGGGTGCTGTTGAGTTACCAGAAAATACAGAGATGGTAATGCCGGGTGATAACGTTCAAATGGTGGTTGAACTTATTGCACCGATTGCCATGGAAGATGGTTTGCGTTTCGCTATTCGCGAAGGTGGCCGAACTGTTGGCGCTGGTGTTGTCGCAAAAGTTATTGAGTAAAAGATTATGGCTGAAAATCAAAATATTAGAATTAGGTTAAAAGCATTCGATCATCGATTGATTGACAATTCGGCGCGAGAAATCGTTGATACCGCAAAAAGAACAGGTGCTACTGTAAAGGGGCCTATTCCATTACCAATGAGGAAAGAGCGTTTTACTATCCTTATTTCACCGCATGTGAATAAAGATGCTCGTGATCAATACGAGATTAGAACTCATAAGCGTTTAATGGATATTGTTGATCCTACTGATAAGACAGTAGATGCCTTGATGAAATTAGAGCTTCCAGCAGGTGTGGATGTTCAAATTAAGTTGAATTGATTTCGTTATTTTTAGATTTTATTATGAATAAGATCAAGGGTAAATATCAAAATATAGACTTGCAAAGTAAGATTTTGTGGCTGTTTCGATGAATTAAAATGCTAAAAAAAGAATATTTATGGGCAAAACTCATGCAAACAATGACTATCTTAGATATAAAATACTGATTGCATTGGTTTTTTTTATTTTTAAAAAAAATTAAAAAAAACTATGAAAACCGTTTGTAATAAGAGTTAGGAAACGTATAATTGCGGGCCAGCTAGATTTGGCCGGACCGGGAGTCGGCCATAAATTTTCTAGCTAATATTATAGTCGTCAGGTAATCGAGGGCGGCACGGCAAATTCCGGAACCGCCGTAACGGTTTTATCCGTAACGGAAATTGGGTCAGCACCTAAGCAATAGGGATATACCTTACTGATGGCTGGCCCTTTCGTATGTCTGAATAGAATAAAAGATATCGATCATTTTTGAAGCGATCGTGATGAATTATAAAAATTAATATTTATCACTAACCAATATTTGTTAGTGCGAGGTTTAGAACATGTCAGTGGGTCTTGTTGGAAGAAAATGTGGTATGACACGCGTCTTTAAAGACGACGGGACATCTATTCCTGTTACCGTAATTGAGGCGCAACCTAATAAGATTTCTCAAGTAAAAAATATTGAGAATGATGGTTACAGCGCTCTTCAAATATCAACTGGGACTCGCAAGGAATCTCGTGTAGGAAAACCTGCAGCAGGTCATTTTGCAGCAGCAAAGATAGAAGCAGGCGACACCATGATGGAATTTCGAGTAGAAGATGACAATAAATTTTCTATCGGGGATGAGCTAAAGGTTGATCTCTTTGAAGAGGGACAAAAAGTAGATGTTATTGGCACAACAATAGGAAAAGGATTTGCAGGTGCCATTAAACGTTGGAATTTTAGTATGCAAGATGCAACACATGGTAACTCATTAGCACATCGACTTCCTGGCTCCATCGGGCAAAACCAAACTCCTGGCCGTGTTTTTAAGGGTAAAAAGATGGCTGGTCATATGGGAAATGCTCAAAGAACAATTCAAAATCTTATTGTAGTTCGAGTTGATGTTGAAAAAAATCTTCTCTTGATTAAAGGCGCAATACCTGGCCATGCTGGCGGTAAAGTCATAGTGCGACCTGCTATTAAGATTAAGAAGAAGAGAGCGAAATAATGAAATTAACTTTACAAGATAAAAGTACAGTTGATGTAATAGAGTCAGCATTTGGTGTTGCTTATAATGAACCACTAGTTCATCAAGTTATTACCGCATATCTTGCAGGCAGCCGTGCTGGTACAAAAGCACAAAAGAATCGTTCTTCAGTTCGTGGTGGAGGAGCAAAACCTTGGCGCCAGAAAGGAACAGGTCGTGCACGTGCTGGAACCTCAAGAAGCCCTATATGGGTTGGGGGCGGGCGTACTTTTGCAGCGCAAGCTCGAAATTTTAGTCAGAAAGTGAACAAAAAAATGTATCGCGCGGCTGTCCGCTCAGTTCTTTCAGAGCTGATTCGTCAAAACCGAATGGTTATTGTTCAAGAGCTTTCTTTGGAGTCACCAAAAACGAAAACTCTAGCCGCCAAGTTGAAAGAATATAATCTTACTAATGTTTTAATCTTGAATGAAGCATTTGATGAAAATATATTTCTTGCAGCTCGCAATTTATCTAATGTTGGTATATGTGATGTTGGGTCAATGGACCCTGTTGTATTAATGAGATTTGAGATGGTTCTAGTAACTTTGCCAGCACTTAAATTAATTGAGGAGTGGTTGTCATGAGTTTAGCTTCTCATCAGGAAAGATTATATACAGTCATCAAAGGCCCGCATTTATCTGAGAAAGCTCATGCAGCCTCCGAAGATAATCAAGTAGTTTTAAAAGTTCGAACTGATGCTACAAAAAAAGAAGTAGCGCAAGCAGTAGAGCTACTTTTTGAAGTAAAGGTTGAGTCAGTTCAAGTTGTAAACGTCAAAGGTAAAACAAAGCGTTTTCAGCAGACTCAGGGCCGTCGGTCAAATTGGAAAAAAGCATATGTGAAGCTTGCTGATGGTACCGCCATTGAAGAGCTTTTTGGTTCAGAGTAAGGGTTATTTGATATGTCATTGCACAAAGCAAAACCGACATCACCTGGACGCCGTTTTGTCGTTTCAGTAAAGACGCCAGAACTGTATAAAGGCAGGCCTCATGCTTCTCTTCTTGAGAAGAAGTCGGGTAATGGTGGAAGAAATAATAATGGTCGAATTACTGTAAGGCATCAGGGTGGTGGCCACAAGCAGCATTATCGTAATATTGATTTCAAACGGGATAAGGATGGCATTTCGGCTGTTGTTGAACGTCTTGAATATGACCCAAATCGTAGTGCTCATATCGCTTTAGTTTTATATTCTGATGGAGAGAGGCGTTATATTCTAGCTCCCAAAGGTGTGAGAGCTGGTTCGCCGATTATGAGTGGTGAAGAAGCACCAATTAAGCCAGGTAATTCATTACCAATTTATTCTATTCCTGTTGGGACAACAGTTCATAATGTTGAGATGAAACCTGGTAAAGGCGGGCAATTAATTAGGTCAGCAGGATGTTCAGCTCAAATAGCAGCTCGTGAGGGCGCATATGCCACTCTTCGTTTAAGGTCTGGCGAAACAAGAAAAATTCATACTGATTGTAGGGCAACTATAGGCGAAGTAGGTCATGGAGAGCATAACCTTCGTAAGCTTGGTAAAGCTGGTGCAAAACGCTGGAGAGGTGTTCGTCCAACAGTTAGAGGCGTTGCCATGAATCCTGTCGATCATCCACATGGAGGTGGTGAGGGACGTACTTCAGGAGGGCGTCATCCAGTAAGTCCATGGGGTACACCAACAAAAGGCGCTAAGACGCGTTCAAATAAACGCACGGATAATATGATTGTTCGTGGACGCAACAAGAAGCGTAATTAAAGGATTTCAATAATGCCGCGAAGTGTAAGAAAAGGGCCGTTTGTCGATAACCATTTGATGAAGAAAGTGGTTGCAGCAGCAAAAGCAAATGATCGGCGTCCAATAAAAACTTGGTCACGTCGTTCAATGGTTTTACCAGATATGGTTGGGTTGACTATTGCCGTACATAATGGTCGTCAACACATACCTGTTTTAATTTCTGAAAATATGGTTGGCCATAAACTTGGTGAGTTTGCAATGACTCGTACATTTCGCGGTCATTCCGGTGATAGACAAACAAAGTAAAGGTAAATAAATCATGATAGTTGCTGCAACGTTAAAATATGCTCGAATTTCTCCACAGAAATGTCGGCTAGTGGCCAACATAATTCGTGGAAAGTCTGTCGATCATGCACTTCGTGCTTTATCTTTTTCACCTAAGAAGAGTGCCGGTATTTTAAAAAAGATTTTGGAGTCTGCCGTAGCAAATGCTGAGCATAATCATGGTGCAGACATTGATGAGCTAAAGATTGCAACCGTTGAAGTAAATGAAGCACCAACATTCAAACGTTTTCGTGCTCGAGCAAAAGGTCGTGGCGCACGAATTATCAAGCGTAACAGTCACATAACAATTCGCGTTGGGGATGGAAACTAAAATGGGTCAAAAAGTACACCCAACAGGAATACGCCTTGGAATCGTCAAGGATTGGGCTTCTAAATGGTATGCAGATACCAAAAGTTTCCCTGAGTATATCCGCGTTGATCACCTTATTCGTATTTTTATTAAGAATAAATTAAAGGACGCTTCTATTAGTCGTATTTCGATTGAGCGCCCTTCAAAAAAATGCAACATCACAATTCATACAGCGCGCCCCGGTATCGTAATCGGTAAGAAAGGCGAGGATATTGAAAAGCTTCGTTCAGAAATTGCAGCGATGGTTAAAATGAATATTGGTGAGGTCCGTGTAAACATAAATGAAGTACGCAAGCCTGAATTGGATGCGCAACTTGTTGCTGAAGGAATCGCACAACAGCTTGAGAGACGGGTAATGTTTCGAAGAGCTATGAAGCGCGCAGTTACAAACACAATGCGTGTTGGCGCAGAAGGTATTAAAGTAAAAGTTGGTGGCCGGCTGAATGGTGCTGAAATCGCACGTTCGGAATGGTATCGCGAAGGTCGAGTACCTTTACACACTCTGCGTGCAGACATTGATTATGGCACTGCCAGTGCTAATACTACTTATGGAGTTATCGGTGTAAAGGTTTGGATATTTAAGGGTGAGGTTTTTGAAAAGCCTGAACTAACCTCTTCAGAAAAATCAGAATCAAAAGTGGCAAATTCGTAAGAATGCCAACCTATTATTGGATACAAAAGAATGTTACAGCCAAAACGCACAAAATTTCGCAAGCAGTTCAAGGGTCGTAATCGAGGCCTAGCTCTTCGTGGAAGCAATGTTTCATTCGGTGAGTTTGGACTTAAGGCTACTGGTCGTGGCCGTTTAACAGCGCGTCAGATAGAGGCAGCGAGACGTGCAATGACACGACATATAAAGCGTGGTGGAAAGATTTGGATTAGAGTTTTTCCAGATAAGCCGATTTCAAAAAAGCCGCTTGAAGTAAGACAGGGAAAAGGTAAGGGCAATGTTGAATATTGGGTATGCCAAATTCAACCGGGTCGAGTGTTATATGAAATGGAAGGAGTTACCGAAGAAATTGCTCGAGAAGCATTTCGTTTAGCGGCCGCAAAACTTCCTTTCAATACTACATTTATTAAAAGACAGGTGATGTGATGAATGCAATTGATCTTCGTAATAAATCATTAGATGAGCTTAATGAGGAGCTTGTCGCATTACGTCGTGAGCAATTTAATTTGCGAATGCAACAGGTCACTACTGAGATGACACAAGTCCACCAACACAGTCGCGTTAAAAAGGATATTGCACGTGTAAAGACAGTTCTTAATGAGCGCTCACGAGCAACAGGTGAAAGTAGATGAGCAAAGAAAATAAGACACAAAGATCAGTCATTGGCCGTGTACTTAGCGATAAAATGGATAAGACTGTTTCTGTAGCAATTGAACGACTTATTAAGCATCCAATTTATGGCAAATACATGCGACGTACATCTAAGGTTATGGCTCATGACGCCAAAAATGAATGTAAGAAAGGTGACCGAGTGCAAATTTCTGAGAGTCGCCCTATTTCAAAGAATAAATCTTGGTCAGTCGTCAATATTATTGAACGTGCGGCAGATAAGTCGTAAAACTTAGGATGCAGTTATGATTCAAATGCAGACAGTACTTGAGGCAGCAGATAATTCAGGCGCTCGTCGAGTGCAGTGTATCAAAGTGCTTGGTGGCTCAAAGCGGCGATACGCCGGTGTAGGTGATGTCATAAAAGTTAGTGTAAAGGATGCCATACCCCGGGGTAAGGTTAAGAAGGGTGAAGTCTATAATGCTGTGGTGGTGCGAACTCGCAAAGGCGTGCGTCGTAAAGATGGTTCGTTAATTCGTTTTGATGGCAATGCAGCTGTTTTGCTTAATGCTCGTTTAGAGCCAATTGGTACCCGTATATTTGGCCCTGTTACTCGCGAGTTACGAACAAATCAGTTCATGAAGATTATTTCATTAGCACCAGAAGTATTGTAGCGAAAACACTTTAGGAGCAGCTTTAAAGCTGTTTATAAAAAATATGAAAAAAATTAGAAAAGGCGATGAAGTCATTGTAACAACTGGAAAAGACAAGGGTCGGCGTGGAACTGTACTCGAAGTTTTAGCGAATGAGCGCGTATTAGTTGAGGGCGTTAATCTTGCAAAAAAACATATTAAGCCAAATCCAAATATTGGTGAAACAGGTGGTATTAAGGATCACGCTATGCCAATTAATGTCTCCAATGTGCTTGTTTTTAATCCAAAGGCAAAAAAAGGTGAACGAGTCGGTTTTCGTATTGAAGATGGTAAAAAAATACGTGTTTTTAAAAGCGGCGACGTTGTGGATATTTAAGAGTTAAAGATTATGTCACGATTACAGAAAAAATATAAAAGCGAACTTATTGGTCTGATCCAGAAGAATCTGAATTTACAGAATCTAATGGAAGTTCCAAAAATTACCAAAGTAACCCTTAACATGGGTGTTGGTGAAGCGGTTGCTGATAAAAAGATTATGGAGAAAGCGCGAGGCGATATGCAGCAAATTGCTGGTCAAAAGCCAGTTACAACTTTAGCTCGTAAATCTGTAGCCGGATTTAAGATTCGTGATGGTATGGCTATTGGTTGTAAAGTAACCCTGCGCCGCGAGCGCATGTATGATTTTCTTGATCGTTTAGTAAATATAGCTATTCCTCGAATACGTGATTTTCGCGGCTTAAGCCCAAAATCATTTGATGGACAAGGTAATTATAGTATGGGTATTCAGGAGCAAATAATTTTTCCAGAAATAAACTATGATGAAATCGATGCATTGCGTGGAATGGATATCGTTATCACCACGACTGCTCGAAACCCCGAGGAAGGGAAAGCGCTTCTTGAGGCATTTAGCTTTCCATTTAAAAAATAGAGAAACCTTATGGCAAAAAAATCAATGATTATGCGTGAAGAAAAACGATCTAAATTAGTAGCTCGATATGGCGAAAAGCGAAAAGAGCTTAAATCAATTGTACGCAACATTAATAGTACGGATGATGAGCGTGCTATTGCTCAAGCAAAGCTTAATAGTTTGCCACGAGATGGCAGTTCAGTTCGACAACGTAATCGTTGTGCAGTTACTGGGCGACCTCATGGTGTTTATAGGAAATTTGGTTTAGCCCGCAACAAACTTCGTGAAGCTGCAATGAACGGAGAAATTCCTGGCTTAACCAAAGCTAGCTGGTAGGTGGAGATAAAATAAATGAGTATGAATGACCCAATTTCAGACATGCTAACTCGGATTCGTAATGGGCAAAATGCTCGTAAAATTAGCGTAGATGTGCCTGCTTCAAAAGCAAAAGAAGATATTGCGAAAGTTTTATTAAATGAAGGTTACATTTCAAACTTCAAGACCGATGGTGAGGGTTCTGAGAAAAAGATTTGTATTGAATTGAAATATTTTGAAGGCACTCCAGTTATTGAAAAAATACAAAGATCTAGTAAACCGGGTCTTAGAGTTTATCGTGGTAAAGATGATTTACCAAAGGTATTAGGCGGCCTTGGAGTGGCAATTGTTTCAACCTCAGCGGGTGTTATGAGTGACCGTCAAGCTCGTGAAAAGGGTATTGGTGGCGAGGTTCTTTGTATTGTTTCCTGATACAAGATTACATTAGAAAAGAGTTTAAAATTATGTCAAGAATTGCAAAATCACCAGTCGAACTGCTTAAGGGGGTTGAATTTAAGCAGGACGGCAATGTTGTTACTTTAAAAGGTACTAAAGGCGAGTTGTCTCTAGAGCTTAATTCTGAAGTTCAATTAAATTTTGATAATGACAGTTTAACTGTGTCGCCACGCTCAGGATCACGTTTTGCAGTGGCCGTTACAGGCACAACTCGTTCGTTGCTAGCCAATATGGTCCATGGTGTATCGGAAGGTTATGAAAAAAAATTAGAATTAGTCGGAGTCGGTTACAGGGCGCAGGCTCAAGGTAGGAAGTTAAATTTAAGTTTAGGTTTTTCACATCCAGTTGTTTATGAGTCACCTGAAAATATTGAAATTGAAACACCCTCTCAAACAGAAATTATAGTTAAGGGGGCAGACAAGCAGAAAGTTGGTCAGGCTGCCGCTGAAATTCGACGCTTTCGTCCACCTGAGCCTTACAAGGGTAAAGGGGTACGTTATGCCAATGAACATGTTGCTTTAAAAGAAGCGAAGAAAAAATAATTAAGGTCAGAATATGAAGCTTAATAAAAAAGAAAATCGTTTACGTCGTGCTCGAAGTACGCGCTCAAAGATTCGAGAACTTGATGCAAATCGTCTCAGTGTACATCGAACGCCACGGCATATTTATGCACAGGTGATTGCTGCACATGATAATAAAATTTTAGCCTCAGCCTCATCACTTGAGGTTGACGTACGAAAAGGCATTAAAAATGGTGGCAATGTTGCAGCTGCAGCTATTGTTGGCGCACGTATTGCAGAAAAAGCAAAGGCTTCTGGTATTAAAACTGTTGCATTTGACCGCTCTGGTTTTCTTTATCATGGCCGTGTTAAAGCATTGGCTGAGGCAGCTCGTGAAGCTGGATTGAAGTTCTAATAGGACAAAATTAATAATGGCTAGAAATGATAATAATCAATCAAAAGATGACTTAATAGAGAAGTTAGTAACTGTTAATCGCGTTGCAAAAGTGGTTAAAGGTGGTCGTCAATTCGGGTTTACAGCGCTCACTGTTGTAGGTGATGGATCAGGCCGAATCGGCTTTGGTTATGGAAAAGCACGTGAAGTTCCTATTGCTATTCAAAAAGCAATGCAAGCTGCTCGTAAAAATATGATTAAACTTAATTTAAACAATGATACGTTGCAGTACGCTAAAAAAGGTCGACATGGCGCTACTTTAGTTTATATGCAACCAGCATCAGAAGGCACGGGTGTAATTGCTGGGGGTGCTATGAGAGCAGTCTTTGAAGCTGCTGGCATTCGAAATGTATTAGCAAAAAGTTATGGCTCACGAAATCCTATTAATTTAGTGCGTGCAACAATCAAAGGCCTTTCTGAGATACATTCACCTCAGTCAGTAGCTGCTAAGCGTGGAAAAAAGGTTAAAGAGATTCTTGCTTAATTTATTATGATAATGATAGTTAAGAAAATTAAGAGATATGGTCATGGCAAAGATTAAAAAATTAAAAGTTACTCAATTAAAAAGTAAATTTGGGCGACTTAAAAGTCATAAAGCGTGTGTTGATGGATTAGGTCTCAAGAGGATTCGTCATACAGTTATGGTTCTTGATACCCCAGAAAACCGCGGCATGATTAATCGTATTTCATATATGGTTTCGGTAGAGGAGGCATGAGGTGCGTTTAAATAATTTATCTCCAGGCAATGGAGCAAAAAAAATAAGTAAGAGGAAAGGGCGAGGCCATTCAGCGGGACAGGGAAAAACTTGTGGTCGTGGTGTTAAAGGTCAAAAAGCACGTTCTGGTGGATTTCATAAAGTTGGTTTTGAGGGTGGCCAAATGCCTTTGCAGCGCCGACTTCCAAAAGTAGGATTTCGCTCTCGTATGGCTCAATATACAGCAGAATTGCGACTACATGAGTTGAATCTTTTGAAGGTTGAAATTATTGATGTAGAAATTTTAAAAAAGAAAAATTTAGTACCAAAGTTTGTAACTAAAGTTAAGGTTATTAAATCTGGTGAATTAACGAATACTGTAAGATTAAAAGGTCTTAGTGTCTCTAAAGGGGCTCGAGATGTAATCGAAAAAGCAGGCGGTTCTATCGAGGAATAATAGATTTAAAATTTTAAATCATAAAACTATTTAATATGGCAAAAAATTCAAAAAATCTGGCAGATATGGCCCAGCAGGCTAGCAAGTTTGGCGAACTTAGAGTTCGTTTCTTGTTTCTTATTGGCGCCCTTATTGTATATCGTTGTGGAACTTATATTCCTGTTCCAGGAATTGATCCCGTAGCTTTGAATGATTTTTTTCAAGAGCAGTCTGGTGGATTATTGGCAACATTTAATTTATTTTCCGGAGGTGCATTATCGAGATTTGGTATTTTTGCTCTTGGTATCGTTCCGTATATTTCAGCTTCCATTATTATGCAGATGGCAAGTAGAATTGTTCCTAGTCTTGAGCAGCTTCGGAAAGATGGCGAGAGCGGTCGCCGTCAGATTGTTAAATATACCCGCTATGGCACAGTTGCCCTAGCAAGTTTTCAATCCATAGCTGCAGCATCTTGGCTGCAAAGTCAAGGGGGGCTGGTAGTAAATCCTGGCCTTTCTTTCTTGGTTACTGCCTGTATTACTTTGGTAACAGGCACAGTTTTTCTCATGTGGTTAGGTGAGCAGATTACAGAACGTGGTATCGGCAACGGTATTTCGATGATTATTTTGGCAGGAATTGTGGCAGGTTTGCCAGGAGCAATTGCAGGCACTGCAGAGTTGGTGCGAACAGGCGAGATGCAATCTATTTTTGCTATTTTGATGTTAATTGGTGGTTTAGCGGCAATCATATTTGTGGTTTACATAGAGCGAGCTCAAAGAAGAATTACTGTAAACTACGCCCGTCGACAACAAGGCCGAAAGATGATGCAAGCTCAGAGCACTCATTTACCCTTTAAAATAAATATGGCAGGTGTAATTCCACCTATTTTTGCGTCAAGTATCTTGATGTTTCCTGCAACAATTGCCCAGTTTTTTGGCCAGACAGCTGATTCAAATACCACTTTTGTGCAACAAGCGCTCCAAACCATTGGTGCAAATCTTGGTCCTGGACAGCCTGTCTATGTTTTATTTTATGCAGCTTTAATTATTTTCTTTTGTTTTTTTTATACCGCTCTTCAGTATAATTCCAAAGATACAGCTGATCAGTTAAAAAGAGGTGGTGCATTTTTGCCAGGCATACGTCCGGGCGCACAAACGGCGGAATATATTGACCGCGTTCTAACAAGATTAACTTTTTGGGGAGCTATTTATATAGCTGGTGTTTGTTTGCTTCCTGAAATAGTACGTATGTTTTATCCGAGTATGCCATTCAATTTTGGCGGAACTTCATTGTTAATTTTAGTTGTTGTCACTATGGATTTCATGTCACAAATGCAAGCACACGCAATGAGTCATCAATACGATGGCATGATGCAGAAAGCAAACCTCCGTGATTATGGTAAAAATGGAAAGAAGAAAAATGGATAAGCTTACAGGTATAACTAGCGTGACGGAGAAATCTCATGAAAGTTAGAGCATCAGTAAAAAAGATTTGTAGAAATTGCAAGATTGTTCGTCGAAAAGGTGTTGTTCGTGTTATTTGCAAGACTGATGCCCGTCATAAGCAGCGACAGGGTTAATTTCTGATTTTATAAGGATAGGATAAGTGGCACGTATATCAGGTATAAATATTCCGTTAACAAAACATGTAGTTATTGCGCTTACTTCAATTTTTGGTGTTGGCAGCACTCGTGCAAAAAAGATTTGTGAGGTTGCCGGTGTAGCGCCTAACATAAAAGTAAAAGATTTAGCAGAGCCAGAAATAGCAAAGTTAAGGTCTGCTGTAGCAGTATTTACAGTTGAAGGCGATTTGCGTCGAGAGACGTCGATGAATATTAAACGTTTGATGGATCTTGGTTCATACCGTGGAATCCGTCATAGACGAGGTTTACCATTACGTGGTCAACGCACTCAAACGAATGCGCGAACTCGTAAGGGGCCACGTCGTCCAATAAAGAGGTAGTTCTTTGATGGCTGAAGTAAAGAAAAAGAAGGTAAAAAAATACGTGGTTGATGCCGTAGCGCACATTCACGCATCCTTCAATAATACGATAATCACGATCACTGATCGTCAGGGTAATGCTCTCTCTTGGGCTACAGCTGGTGGTTGCGGATTTCGTGGATCTCGTAAATCAACCCCGTTTGCAGCTCAAGTTGCGTCAGACAAAGCTGGCCGTACGGCCCAAGAGTTTGGCGTAAAGAATGTTGACGTGCTTGTTCGTGGACCCGGTCCAGGGCGTGAATCTGCAGTTCGCGCGCTTAATGCATTGGGATTCCGTATTCAAAATATAGAGGATGTAACTCCAATTCCTCATAACGGTTGTCGCCCGCCTAAAAAGCGTCGCGTATAGAGACTGAAAAATGGCAAGATATTTAGGACCAAAATGTAAATTATCCCGCCGCGAAGGCACGGATTTGTTTCTTAAAAGCAGCATCAGGCCGCTTGATTCGAAGTGTAAATTAGATATTCCACCAGGTGGAGCGGCTCAACGTCGACCACGTGTTTCAGAATATGGGTTGCAACTAAGAGAGAAGCAGAAATTACGTCGAATGTATGGCGTGCTGGAAAGGCAATTTCGTAATTATTATAAGCGTTCAGCTCAATTAAAAGGTTCAACAGGTGAAAACTTGTTACGCTTTCTTGAGGGCAGGTTAGATAATGTTGTTTACCGAATGGGCTTTGCATCAACGCGAGCAGAAGCGCGCCAGTTAGTGAGTCATAAAAGCATAGAAGTTAATGGCAAAGTTGTAAACATCCCATCTGCTCAACTTAAAGCTGGTGATTCTGTAATTATTCGTGATAAAGCGAAGAAACAACTAAGAATCCAAAGCGCACTTGAGATTGCAGGACAAGTTGGCTTGCCTGATTGGGTAAATGTTGACACAAAAAAAATGGTGGGTGTTTTGACGTCATTGCCGGATCGGGAAGATATTCTTCCTGATATCAATGAAAACCTAGTTGTCGAGTTGTACTCGAAGTAGCCCTAGGAGGGTATTTTCCATGCAGGAATCAGTGCACGAATTTTTAAAGCCACGCGTTGTAAAGGTATCACCAATCAATGATGAGCAAGCCAAAGTAACCATTGAGCCATTTGAGCGCGGATTTGGTCATACTTTAGGTAACGCATTACGTCGTATATTGTTATCAGCGATGCCAGGTACGGCAATTACAGAAGTTGAGATTGAAGGAGTCCTTCATGAGTACACAAGTATTGAAGGCGTTCAAGAGGACGTAGTTGATATTCTTCTAAATCTAAAACAAGTTGCGGTCATGATGAGTGCTCGTGATACAGCAGAACTTCATCTTTCTAAAAAAGGTCCTGGGCCAGTAACTGCTGGTGATATTCAACTTGATCACGATGTAGAGATTATGAATCCTGAATTAGTTATAGCTAATCTAACTAAAGCGGGAGAATTGAACATGATTTTAAAGGTTGAACGTGGTCGCGGTTATCGCCCAGCAGTTCAGCGACCAGCATTTGAAGAGGAGGGAGGCAGTCCAATTGGACGTTTACATCTTGATGCTTCATTCAGTCCAGTTGCTCGCGTTACTTATGATGTAGAGGCAGCACGAGTTGAGCAACGAACTGATCTTGATAAATTGCTTATTGAAATCGAAACCAACGGAACTATAGATCCAGAGGAAGCTATACGTCGGGCAGGTAGTATTCTTAAAGATCAATTATCGGTATTTATTGATTTACAAGGCCAAGATGAAAGCATTGTTCAGGATGAAAAACAAATTGACCCCATCTTATTAAGACCAGTAGACGAACTAGAATTAACGGTTCGCTCGGCAAATTGCCTCAAAGCAGAGAATATTATGTACATAGGTGATCTTGTTCAGCGTACAGAGGTTCAGCTTCTTCGTACACCAAATCTTGGTAAGAAATCTCTAACAGAGATTAAAGAAGTTCTTGAAGGTCATGGGTTAGCTCTTGGTATGACTCTGGATAATTGGCCACCAGCAAGATTAATTCCCGATAATGATCTTGCGGCACAGTAAAATAATTTAGGAAAGAAAAATGCGCCATAGAAAGTCAGGTCGTAAACTTAGTACTAATAGCTCACATCGTAAGGCAACTTTTCGTAATATGGCGTCATCGATGATAAAGCATGAAACAATTCGAACGACATTACCAAAAGCAAAAGAGCTGCGTCGCGTAGTTGAGCCTTTGATTACGCTTGCAAAAAAAGATAACGTTGCAAATAGGCGATTGGCTTTTAATCGTCTTCGAGATAAAGAAGTCGTCGCTAAGTTATTTACAGAAATTGGTCCACGATGTAAAAATCGTCCAGGTGGATATTTGCGTATATTTAAAGCTGGGTCACGGTCCGGTGATAATGCACCTATGGCAATTGTTATGCTTACTGATCAAGTTGTAGGGGAAGCAACCTCAGAAGGTTAGCTTAATACTATGTTAATAATAAACTAAACCGGACTATGTCCGGTTTTTTTATGTAAATTTTGAAATATTAATTATGTTATCTTTTGTAGTGATACTATTGTTTACATGTTATTTAATAATAAAGTAGTAATTATTACAGGAGGATCTAAAGGTGTTGGCGCTGCCACTGCTCGTTTATTTGCTAATAGTGGAGCTAATCTAATACTTGTAGCCCGTAATAAAGATAATCTTGATATTATGGCTAACAAACTTTCGTCTAAAGCAAAGGTTGTTAGTATTGCTATGGATGTGACTGATACTAACGCGTGTCGCACACTTCTTAAGAAAGCAAAATCTCAGTTTGGGCGCATTGATATTTTAGTAAATAACGCTGGTTATCACAGTCGCGGGTTTGTTGAAAACATTGATGTTGACGATCTTGGTAAGATGATCGACATTAATTTAAAAGCCCCCATTATTTTATCCAGACTAGCGATACCTTATCTTAAAGAAGCAGGAGGTGGATCAATCGTCAATATCGCGTCGTTAGCAGGTAGAGTGCCTATTCCTGGAAATGCTGGATACTCTGCAAGTAAGGCGGGACTTCGTTCATTTACATATGCTTTAGGAGATGAGTTGAGAAAAAGCAATATCAAATTAGCAGTAATATCACCGGGGCCAATTGATACCGATTTTATTATGAAGAATATTGATACAAACTCTGATTTGACCTTCTCTCAGCCTATAAGTTCAGCGACAGAGGTTGCCCAGCAAATACTGCATATTTGTAATAATCAATTTCGTGAGCAAACGATACCTAAATTTAGTGGATTCCTAACAAATTTGATTTACTTATTTCCGAAAGTTGGTAGATTTTTGCGACCTTATTTAGAATATAAAGGTGCTAAGGTAAAAGCTAAATTAAAAGCTGAGAGAAACCTTTTAAATAAGAATTAAATACTAGATTAATTAAATCATTATTTTATTTATTACAACACAACCATTGTGAAGTGGTTACATTAATAGAGCTAAAAATTTTGAAGTTAATTTCTGGTGAAAGGAATATTTGTATTTTTAGAAATATGGTTTGAAAGATGAAACATTCAAAACAGTTAATAATTTTTTTATTTTTATTCATAGGGGTTAATGTTGTGGCTGCACCTAATTTGGGATACGACAGACTAGTTGGGAACCCTCATGCCTCTAGATCTGAGGTTATTGCCACACATGGCATGGCAGCTACAAGCCATCCTCTAGCCACTCAAATTGCAATAGAAATTTTAAAAGCTGGCGGCAGCGCTGTTGATGGAGCGATTGCAGCAAATGCTGCTTTGGGTCTAATGGAACCAACCGGTGGAGGAATAGGCGGAGATTTATTTGCAATTGTTTGGGATTCAAAAAATAAGGAGCTTGTTGGGTTAAATGCTTCTGGCCGTGCTCCCAGCAAAATGACACTTGAATATTTTAAAGAACGTCAAATTGATACTATCCCATCTTTGGGCCCAATACCTGTAAGCGTTCCAGGAGCTGTTGATGGCTGGTTCAAACTTCACGATCGTTTTGGAATTCTAAGCATAGAGGAAATACTTAATCCAGCTATTAATTATGCTCGTAAAGGTTTTCCAATTTCTGAGGTTATTGCGCATGAACTAGAGGCTAATAAGGCTTTAATTGGAGATTTTCCAGGATTCAGTGAAACGTACATGCCAAGTGGCGACGTCCCTAAAAAAGGGGATGTATTTAGAAACCCTCGTCTTGCAAACACACTAGAAAGCATAGCTAAAAATGGCAGAGATGAATTTTATAAAGGAGATATCGCAAAAGTTATTGATGCCTTTATGGCTGAGCATGGAGGTTTATTAAGCTATGAAGATTTAGCGCTGCACGAATCAGAATGGGTCGAGCCTGTCTCAACAAATTATCGTGGATGGGATGTTTATGAATTGCCACCAAATGGGCAAGGAGTTGCAGCTTTACAAATTTTAAACATTCTAGAAGGTTATAATATTGAGGAAATGGGATTTGGAACCTCTGAATATGTACATGCATTTGTAGAGGCAAAAAAACTAGCTTTTGAGGATCGGGCTAAATATTACACTGATATGGATTTTATTGATGTACCGGTTGAAACTTTAATTTCTAAAAGTTACGCAGATTCAAGAAGAAAGCTTATAAAGCCAAATCAGGCCTCACTATCCCTTCCAGCAGGAGATATTAATTTAGAGCAAGGAGATACAGTCTACCTTACTGTTGCAGATGCAAATGGAAATATGGTGTCATTAATTCAGAGTAATTTTTTAGGCATGGGATCTGGAATGATTCCTAATAATTTGGGGTTTGTTTTACAAAACCGTGCTAAGTTATTTGCTTTAGATGCTGGTCATGCAAACGTTGTTGCTGGCGGCAAGCGCCCATTTCATACGATTATTCCCGCATTTGTGATGAGAGATGGTGAGCCATTAATTAGCTTTGGTTTAATGGGTGGATCCATGCAACCACAAGGGCATGCTCAGATAATAATAAATATGATTGATTTTAAGATGAATCTACAGGAGGCTGGAGATGCAGCTAGAATTAATCATAATGGATCATCTCAGCCAACTGGGAAAATAATGTCAGATGGAGGAATTATTCATTTAGAATCTTCTTTTTCATCTAAAACTAGAGATGAACTTAAAAAACTTGGACATTATTTAGGAACTGGCAATTCAAATCATATAAATACGACAGGGTCAGTTGGCTTTTTTGGGGGCTATCAGGCAATTATGTGGGATAAAGAGCAGGGCGTGTATTATGGCGCCTCTGAAGTTAGAAAAGATGGACAGGCATCAGGTTACTAATTTAATGACTAAAGAAATATATCTGACGGGTATTACAACAACGGGAACACCTCATATTGGTAACTATGTTGGAGCAATTCGACCCAGCATAGCTGCAAGTAAAGATGTAGAGAAAAAGAGTTATTACTTTCTTGCAGATTTACATGCATTGGCTAAAAACGAAGATCCGAAAAAAATTAATAAATCAACTCTAGAGATTGCTGCCGCATGGTTAGCGCTTGGATTGGATATAAATAATTCAGTATTTTACCGACAATCAGATATTCCAGAAATTCCTGAATTAACATGGATTCTCACGAGCATGACGGCAAAAGGCTTAATGAATCGTGCACATTCTTATAAATCAGCTATTCAAAACAATATTAATAATGGAAATAAAGACCAGGATAAAGGGGTTATGATGGCGCTTTATAGTTATCCAATATTGATGGCAGCAGATATTTTAATGTTTAAAGCAACTAAAGTGCCTGTTGGTCAAGATCAAAAGCAGCATGTCGAGATGGCCCGAGATATTGCTCAACGGTTTAATCATCACTATGGAAATGTCCTTATTTTGCCTGAGGCCATTATTGATGAAAATAGAGCTGTTTTAACTGGATTAGATGGTCGTAAAATGTCTAAAAGTTATAATAATACGATTCCTTTATTTGCGCCGGAAAAAAAATTAAGAAAGTTAATAATGAAGATCAAAACAAATTCTCAGCAGCCAGGTGAAGCAAAGGATATAAAAGGTAATGCTCTCTTTAACATTTATAAAGCTTTTGCGACTCCAGAAGAAATTTTGATAATAGAAAAGCAATATTCTGATGGGATTGGTTGGGGCGCAATGAAGCAGCAATTATTTGAATACATTAATGATCATATCGGTCCGTCAAGGGAAGAGTATGATCGCTTGATATCAGATCCAGCATCAATCGAAGCAGAACTTCAAAGGGGCGCTATAAATGCTAGAGAAATTTCTTCACCATATATGGAAAAAATTCGCCAGTTAATTGGAATATATAAACTTGGCTAAAATATTATTTTAAATTTTTTTAAATAAATTTATTAAAAATTGACTTTATACACAACATTTAGAGATTGTTAAGCCAGAAAATGGAGAGCGAGTAATGGCTATATTTGTAAATCATCCATGTGTGCAACATAAACTCTCAATTATAAGAGATCAAACGGTTGGGCATAAGCAGTTTCGGGAATTAGCAACTGAAATTACTAAATTTATTTGTTATGAAGCGCTAAAAAATATTAAAACAAAGGAAGTGTTAGTTAAAACCCCCGTTGCAGAGGCTAAATGTCAACAGTTAGACACTGACTTAGTTGTAGTTCCAATATTGCGTGCAGGAGTTGGTATGTTGGAAGGTATACTTGAATTAGTTCCCACAGCACGCGTTGGATTTGTTGGTTTGTATCGAGATGAAGAGACAAAATTACCAATTACTTACTATGAGAGATTCCCAAAACAGATCAAAGGTGGAACTTGTATCATTATCGATCCGATGCTGGCAACAGGTGGATCAACTGTTGATGCTATTAATAAACTCAAAGAAAATAATGCGGGTAATATTGTAGTAGTTTGTATTGTAACTTGCCCTGAGGGCATTGAATTAGTTGAAACCGAACATCCAGATGTTCTGATTTACGCTGCAGCAATCGATGAAAGACTTAATGAGAAAAAATATATCGTTCCAGGCCTTGGTGATGCTGGCGATCGACTTTTTGGCACTTCTACTTAATTCTGTGGAGAAAAAGATGAATCTTTTTTGCTTTGCAGTTTGCCCCATTCATCTATAAGTTGTTCTAATAATTTTTCATTTTCAGACAGTTTATTGAGGGTTTTTCTAACATCACCTTCTTTTTGAGAATAAAAGTTTGATGTGGATACTTCAGATTGTAAAATTGATATTTTTGATTCAAGTAATTCAATCTTATTGGGAAGTTGATTAAGTTTTTGCTGCTCTTTGTAGGTTAGCTTCTTTTTTGAATTATTATTTACTTTAATTACATTTTTTGTTTTTTTCATAAGTGAAATGTTTTCTAACTCTGCAAGTTGGCGACCTTTTTGTGCCCATTCAGAATATCCACCAGGATAATGTTGGACCTGGCCATTTTCTTCAAAAACAATTATTTTTGTTACAGTATTATCCAGAAATTCTCTGTCATGACTTACCACAATCAATGTCCCGCAATAATCACATAGTTTTTTTTCTAAAACTTCCAGTGTTTCTATATCAAGGTCATTGGTTGGTTCATCAAGAACTAAAAGATTTGAGGCACGCGTAAATAATTTAGCTAAAATAACTCGATTTATTTCGCCCCCTGACAATGCCTTGACAGGCATTATTGAACGTTTTGGCGTAAATAAGAATCCCTTGAGATAGCCAATAATATGCCGCTCTTTACCACTTATGTTTATATAAGTCCGACCTTCTCCAACATTATATGCAACAGATTTTTCTAGTTTGAGTGATTGACGTAATTGATCAAAATAACCTATTTTTAAGTTTGTTCCATATTTTACGGTCCCGTTTTCTGGTTTAAGTTTTCCTAGCAATAGACGTAATAAAGTGGTCTTACCTACTCCATTATTTCCAACTAATCCTATTCTTTCTCCTCGCATAATTTTAATAGAAAAATTGTGAATAACTTTATTTTTACCGTAACTGTAGGAAATATTTTTTGCTTGAATTATTTTACGACCTGATTTCTCAGCTTCTTCTATTTGAATATGAGCTTTTCCATTATCTTTTACGCGGTTTGAAGATTCTTCTCGCATCTTTTTAAGTGCACGAACACGTCCTTCATTACGAGTACGTCTAGCCTTTATACCTTGTCTTATCCAAATTTCTTCTTGGCTAAGTTTTTTGTCAAATTTTGCATTTGCAGTCTCTTCGTCCTTTAAAATCTTTTCTTTTCTAATTAAAAAATTATTGTAATTACCGGGCCAACTTGTAAGTTTGCCACGATCAATTTCAATAATTCGTGTTGCAAGTCGTTGCAAGAATGAACGATCATGAGTAATGAATAATACAGCTCCTGTGTAGGAGTAAATTTGATCCTCGAGCCAATTAATGGTCGCAATATCAAGATGATTAGTTGGCTCATCTAATAACAATAAATCAGGTTTTTGAACCAACGCTTTTGCTAGAGCAACTCTGCGACGCCATCCACCTGAGAGTTCACTCATTCTTTTCTCATCTGGAAGGTTAAGATCTGTTATCGTTTTCTCGATACGTTGTTCGATTTTCCAGCCATCATAAGCGTCGATTTTCGCATGAAGCTTTTCTATTTCGGCTAACCCAAGTTTATCCAAATTACGATTGGACATTTTCTTGTAGTCATTTAATAGTTTCTCAATATTCTTTAATCCAGAAAGAACAACATCTCTTACATTTTGATCCATTGCATTCGGAAGGTTTTGTCCGAGCTGACTGATAATTATGTTAGATCTAGTAACAATTTCACCTTGATCGGCCTCTAATTCACCAGTGATCAATTTAAATGTAGATGATTTACCTGCACCATTACGGCCAATCAAACAAACTCTTTCACCCTTTTCAATTAAAAGATTAGCGTCATTCAAAATCACTTGATCGCCAAATTCTAATTTTATATCTTCAAATCGAATTAATGACATTAAATTATCCTATTTCTAAATACATGTGGTATTAAGAACAATTAAAATATTTCTGAGGTAAGATATGAATGATAATAGATTTATTCATCTTGAAACTAAGTTAGCATATCAGGATCAAATGATGCACGAATTGAATGAAATAGTAATCGAACAGCAAAAAAAGATGATTAAGCTAGAGAAATTATATAAAGAATTAGTTTGTGAATTTCAGTCTTTCGAAAGAACCTTGTTAAGTAATCCTATACATGATGATAAACCACCTCATTATTAGGACCATATATTTATAAAATGACTTCAATCATGATTATTTAGCAACGGTTTTAGGTATTCTCCTGTGAATGATACTTTGTTTGAAGCTATTTCTTCTGGTGTTCCGATTGCAACCAATGTTCCACCTCCATCACCTCCCTCAGGACCAAGATCAATCATCCAATCTGCTGTTTTTATTACATCAAGATTATGTTCGATTACTACAACTGTATTTCCACGATCACGAAGTCTGTTTAGCACTTTAAGTAAGTGCTCAATATCAAGAAAGTGAAGTCCTGTTGTAGGCTCATCAAGGATATAGAGCGTACTTCCAGTGTCTCGCTTTGAGAGTTCTTTGGCAAGTTTAACTCTTTGCGCCTCTCCACCAGAAAGTGTTGTCGCATTCTGACCTAATTTTACATAACTAAGACCAACGTCTACTAACGTAATAAGTTTCTTTGCAACAATTGGCACATTTTTAAAAAAAACAGCAGCATCTTCAATAGTCATATTAAGGATTTCATGTATATTCTTTCCTTTATATCTAATTTCAAGAGTTTCTCGGTTGTAGCGCTTTCCATGACATGTGTCACATGGGACATATACATCTGGTAAGAAATGCATTTCTACTTTAATGACACCATCACCTTGGCATGGCTCGCATCGACCACCTTTTACATTGAAACTAAAGCGTCCTGGCATATAACCACGGGAGCGCGCTTCTTGCGTACCAGCAAATAGCTCACGAATTGGAGTAAATAGACCACTATAGGTAGCTGGATTTGATCGTGGCGTTCTTCCTATTGGGCTTTGACTAATATCAATTACACGATCAATATTCTCTAGGCCAGTAATCTTTTTATGAGGAGCGGGGCCTCGCTTTGACTTATTCAATTCATCCGCTACGGCCTTATATAAAGTATCATTAACAAGTGTAGATTTACCTGAGCCAGAAACACCACTAACACATGTTAGTAATCCTATTGGTATTGAAACGTCAATATTTTTTAAATTGTTGCCTGATGCCCCAATAATCTTTATCTGTCTTATTAAATCATTTTTTGTTCGTTTCTTTGGTAGCATTATTGAGCGTTTACCAGATAAATATTTTCCTGTTAAAGATTTTGGATCATTTTTAATTTCTTCTGGCGTTCCTTGAGAAACAATCATGCCACCATGGACTCCTGCACCTGGACCGAGATCAACAACGTGATTAGCTGCAAGTATTGCCTCTTCATCATGTTCTACTACAATTACTGTATTACCAATATCTCGAAGGTGAATGAGTGTTTTTAATAAACGCTGATTATCACGCTGATGAAGACCGATTGATGGTTCATCTAGTATGTACATTACACCTACAAGCCCAGAACCAATTTGACTCGCAAGTCTTATGCGCTGTGCTTCACCACCAGACAAGGTATCAGCACTTCGATCAAGTGATAAATAATCAAGACCAACGTCAGATAAGAAATTTAACCTGTCATTTATTTCTTTAACAATTGTGTCAGCAATAGTGGCTCTCCAGCCACTAATATTTAATTTTTTAAAAAATTTACATGCATGACCAACAGAAAGTTTTGTTATATCTGGAAGTGAGCTATCAGATATAAATACATGACGAGCTGATCGATTTAATCTTGCTCCATTGCATTCTGGACATATCTGAGTATTAAGAAACTTTTGTAGCTCTTCTCGAACCGCATTAGATTCTGTTTCATGGTATCTTCGTTCTAAATTTGGCAAAACTCCTTCAAAATTATGTGATTTTTTGATTTGCATGCCACGCGTATTTTCATAATAAAAATTAATTTTTTCTTTACCACTACCATATAAGATAATATTTTGTATTTTTTCAGATAGAGAATTAAAAGGTTTTTCAGCATCAAACTTGTAGTGAGATGCGATACTTTTAATCATATGGTAGTAATAAGTTGTTTTTCTATCCCATCCTCGAATAGCGCCTCCAGCTAGAGATAATCCAGAATTAACAACAACTCGAGAGGGGTCAAAGAATTGTTTTACACCAAGTCCATCACAGCTTTGACAAGCACCTGTTGGGTTATTGAAAGAAAACAAGCGAGGTTCTAACTCTGTTAGGCTAAAACCACATTCATTACAAGCAAAGCGATCTGAAAAATTAATTTCATCTTCAAATAATCCTTCCATTGATGCGATACGAGCGTTACCATCTGCCAATCTAAGTGTTGTTTCAAATGATTCTGTTAAGCGTAACCTGAGGTCTTCTTTGATTTTAAATCGATCAACAATAACTTCAATATTGTGTTTTTTTCTTAAATCAAGTGATGGCGGCTCATCTAACTCATAAATTTCACCATCAATTCGAGCACGTATGAAACCCTGTGCTCTCAGGTCATTCATTAATTGAAGGTGCTCACCTTTTCGTTCTGTGATAACTGGAGCAAGCAACATAAATTTACTATTTTCTGGAAAAGCCATCACCTGATCAACCATTTGCTCGATTGTTTGAGCTTCTAGTGGTAATCCATGATCAGGACATTTAGGTGTACCTGCTCGCGCATAAAGTAGTCGCAAGTAGTCATATATTTCAGTCACTGTGCCGACAGTTGAGCGTGGATTATGAGAGGTAGCTTTCTGTTCTATTGATATTGCCGGTGATAAACCTTCAATATGGTCAATGTCAGGTTTTTCCATCATTGATAAAAATTGACGTGCATATGCTGATAGTGATTCAACGTATCTCCGTTGTCCTTCAGCATAAATAGTGTCAAATGCTAGTGATGATTTTCCAGAGCCTGATAACCCTGTAAAAACAATTAGTTGATCACGTGGTAAATCTAAATCAACATTTTTAAGATTATGAGTTCTTGCACCGCGAATTGAGATTTTTTTCATATTATTAGGAACAGTGATTTGAAGTAACCTGGTACTATACTTCGCTATGATTATATAAGGCAAAAAGTTTTGTTAAAATGACTCAAGTAAATTTAGAAAAAAAAATAATGAATGCAATTGAACGTCGTTCAATTGCTGTAATTGCAATTATTTCAATGTTAAGGATGTTTGGAATTTTCGCTCTTTTACCTGTCTTATCGTTATATGCAAGTGAGTTAGAAGATGCCACTCCAATTTTGGTAGGACTTGCTGTTGGCGCTTATGGATTAACGCAGGCCAGTTTACAGATACCCCTAGGGGTTTTATCAGATCGCATAGGTCGCATACCCGTAATAATTCTTGGCCTTACAATATTTTCAATTGGCAGCCTACTTGCCGCAATCAGTGATTCCATCTACGGAGTTATATTTGGCCGATTATTGCAAGGTGCTGGAGCAATCTCAGCAACGCTTAGCGCGTTGATAACTGATACAACTCGTAAAGAAGTGCGCACAAAATCAATGGCTGGAGTGGGAATTGGAATCGGAATGTCATTCATGATTGCGATGATACTTGGGCCTCTCATAGCTGCAAATTTTGGTGTACGCCTCTTATTTTTGGTAGCAGCAATCATGGCTATTATTGCTGGGTTTGCTCTAGCATTACTACCGAGCATTCCTAAAGTTAAGAAAAATAAAAATTGGAGTTTGATGCCTGCAATGCGCGCAAACCTGTTACGTATAGATGCGTTTGCTTTTTTATTGCATGCAATAATGACAGCTACTTTCGTGGCGTTACCCTTTCTTTTAAAAACAAGCTTAGAATTAGATTTGATTGATCATTGGAAGATTTATGTTGGCGCTCTTTCAATATCTCTTTTTATCTCTATTCCAATGATTATGAATGACCACCGACAAGGTCGCGATCAACTTATTTTAATTTCAATTAGTATGATTTTTATCGCTCAATTAGCATTTACATTCTTCAATTCATCATTAACATCTGTATTTTTAGCTTTAGCCGTTTATTTTGGTGGTTTTAACTATCTTGAAGCAAGTCTCCCAGCTAGACTATCTATAATGTCAGATGACAAAGCTCGAGGAGCATCTCTCGGAATGTTTTCAAGCGCTCAATTTCTAGGCGCCTTCATTGGAGGTCTTATCGGGGGGTATGCTTTAAATCAAGATTTGCCATCTGATGTATTTCTTGTATGTGCATTTTTAGCAAGTCTTTGGTTGATTATTCAGGGCTGTGTTTTTTTAAGAAAAACATAAAATCATCTTTATAAGAGAAAACAGGCTAGCTTTTATATAATCAAACACTACAATATTAGATATCATCAATTTTGTTAGAAATAAAATTCATATTATCGATAGGGGATCTGCATTATGGCACGGGGTATAAATAAGGTAATTATTGTTGGGAATGTTGGAGGAGATCCGGAAACGCGTTATATGCCAAGTGGCGCAGCCGTAACAAATCTTACAATTGCAACTAATGAATCATGGAAAGATAAGGCAACCGGTGAGCGTAAAGAGCGTACTGAGTGGCATCGTGTAGCTATGTTTAATCGTTTAGCTGAAATTGCAGCAGAATATCTTCGAAAAGGTTCTCAAGTTTTTATTGAAGGAAAACTTCGCACAAGAAAATGGCAGGATAAAAATGGACAGGATCGTTACACCACAGAAATTATAGCCGATGAGATGCAAATGCTTGGAGGTCGCACAGGCTCTGGAAGTAATGCATTTAGCCATGATCAACAAAGTGAAGCTTCCTCTAATGTGGAGAGTCAAGCTCAAGATAATATGAGTTCTTCTGTTGAACCGGGCCCTGATGATTTTGATGATGATATCCCATTCTAGTACCTTTTTATTATGAGTAAAAAATTATTTATAAAGACTATGGGCTGCCAAATGAATGAATATGATTCAGAGAAGATGGCAGATGTACTTAGAGAATCTCAAGGCTATGAATTAACTGATAATCCAGAATCAGCTGATCTTTTATTAGTAAATACATGCTCCATTCGAGAAAAAGCTCAAGAGAAAGTATTTTCACAGTTAGGCCGTTGGCGAAAATTAAAAGATAAAAATCCAAATATAAAAATTGGTGTCGGTGGCTGTGTTGCGAGCCAAGAGGGTGAGGGAATCAGCAAAAGAGCACCATTTGTAGACGTTGTGTTTGGCCCTCAGACGTTACATCGATTACCTGATTTGATTGATAGCTCAGATAAAGCTAAAAAAGCAGTTGTTGATATTTCATTCCCAAAAATTGAAAAATTCAAAAATTTTCCAAAAGTTAGGGATGTTCAAGCATCGGCATTTGTTTCGATTATGGAAGGGTGTAGCAAAATCTGTAGCTTCTGTGTTGTACCTACTACTAGAGGTTATGAAGTTAGTAGGCCGCCCGAGCAAATAATGGAAGAGATAAGTGATCTTGCCATAAAGGGGGTAAGAGAGATTAATTTATTAGGCCAGAATGTAAATGCTTATCAAGCTAAAAACAAGGAAGGTGAAAAATTTAAATTAGCAGATTTATTAAAGTTAGTCAGTGATGTGGGGGGAATTGAGAGAATACGATATACAACATCTCATCCTCTTCAATTTACTGATGATTTAATAGAAGCCTATAGAGATAGAAAAATGGCAAATTACCTTCACCTACCAGTTCAAAGCGGTTCCGATAGAATACTGAAGTTAATGAGAAGAAAATATAAAGTTGAAAGATATCTTAATCGTATAGAAAAATTAAGATTAATAAGGCCTGATATTAGTATATCTTCAGATTTTATAGTTGGCTTCCCTGGGGAAACGGAGGAAGATTTTCAAGCAACATTAGATCTAATAGATAAAGTAGGTTTTGATCAATCATTTAGTTTTATTTATAGTCCAAGACCTAATACTAAAGCTGCAGAAATGCATGATGATGTAGATCAAGCAATAAAATTAAAAAGATTGCAAAAACTACAGAAAAAAATAACTGAGAATGCAAAAATAATTAGTGAAAAAATGATAGGTACATCTCAAGCTGTGCTTGTAGAAAGGATTTCAAAGAAAGATGAAACTCAATTAACTGGTAGAACCGAGAATAACCGTTGGGTAAACTTCGATGGCCCATCATCTTTAATTGGGGAAATTGTTAACGTAGTAATTACAGAAGCACTTACAAACTCTCTCCGTGGCCGACTCAAAGAAAATTCAGCTGTTACTTAATTTGATTAATTCTTTAAATATAAATTTTGATTAATAACCAATTTACAAAAGATGTTCTTCTTGAGCCGGCAGATAATTCACGTTTGGCAAATTTATGTGGCCAGTTTGACGAGAACTTGAGGCAGATTGAACGCAGACTTAAGGTTGGTATATCTAGTCGAGGTAATTTTTTTCGTTTAAAGGGAGCATCTTCAGCAGTTGAGATTGGGAGAGATGTGCTTTTGTATTTATTTGAGATGACAGACAAAGAACATTTAGATGCAGAACGTGTGCATATGATTATACAGGAATCTTTTATGGATGATTCTGAGACATTTTTGAATTTTGATAAAATCTCTTCTAATGATAAGAATAATGGCGCAACTGTTATTCAAACACCCAAGAAAATAATTAGACCTCGGGGCGCCAATCAAATTTCTTATATTAAGAAAATAAATAATTATGATCTTGCCTTTGGTATTGGACCAGCTGGTACTGGTAAAACTTATCTTGCCATAGCTTCTGCTGTTGATGCACTTGAAAGAGAACAGGCAAGGAGAATTATTTTAGTTAGGCCTGCAGTAGAAGCAGGTGAGCGGCTTGGTTTCTTGCCAGGTGATTTATCTCAAAAAGTAGATCCTTATTTGAGACCGATGTATGACGCTCTATACGATATGATTGGAGCTGATCGTGTAATGCAACTAATTGAAAAAAATGTTATCGAAGTTGCGCCCTTGGCTTTTATGCGCGGTAGATCTTTAAATGAATCAATCGTTATTCTTGATGAAGCGCAAAATACAAGTATTGAGCAGATGAAAATGTTTCTTACTCGAATAGGCTTCGGATCAAGCGTAATCGTCACAGGGGATTTAACACAGATTGATTTGCCAGCCGGACAAACTTCGGGACTTAAAAATGCTGCAGAAGTATTGCGAGAAGTTGAAGGTGTTTCATTTACTTTCTTTTCTTCAAAAGATGTAGTGCGTCATGAACTTGTGAAGCGTGTATTTGAAGCCTATGAGAAATATGAATCTTCAAGTTGATATAAAAATTGATGTTGAAGACAAGATGGCTATGAATTTAGTTGATATGAAATTATGGTTAAGGCGTGCTTTTGAGGCATCGGATTATAAAAACGATGCAGAAGTATCTGTTCGTGTAGTAGATGAGGTTGAGATTCGCAGACTTAATAGAGAATTTCGGCATCAAGATAAGATAACAAACATTTTATCTTTCCCAGCTGGCTTTATTGAAGGCTTCCCAAACAATTGTATGATGCATCTGGGTGACATCATTATTTGTTCTGAAATACTTTTTCGTGAAGCTATAGAGCAAAATAAGCTCATCTCGGAGCATTGGGCTCATATATTAGTGCATGGGATGCTTCATTTACTTGGATTCAATCATACGAATGATGCTGAAGCTGTTACTATGGAAAATTTAGAAATAGAAATATTGACTGGCTATGGGCTTAAGAATCCATATGAAGAATCTCTTTAAGAGTATGATGCATTAAATTTATGAATGATAAAGCAGATAAACCTCCAAGTATAAGCGGCTCGGGTGCTCCTGGCTTGATTTCACGTGTTATTAGAGCAGTTAGAGACGAGCCCTGGAGCCGTCATGAAATTCAAAATTTTATTCAATCAGATATTGAGCTTGATGCAGAAGAGAGGAGCATGCTATCAGGTGTTTTAGAAGTATCTGAAACTCAGGTTCGAGAAATTATGGTGCCGCGCTCTCAAATGGTTGTGATAAATACAGAAGAGAGTTTTGATGTTACCCTTAAATTGATTGTTGATTCAGGACATTCACGTTTTCCTGTTATTTGCGGGGATCGCGATGAAGTACTTGGTATTCTATTAGCAAAAGATCTGCTGCGATATTATGGTAGTGATGAAGCAAAAGATCTCACTATCAAAAAATTACTTCGATCTGCATCTGTTATTCCCGAATCAAAAAGACTTAATGCTCTTCTAAAAGAGTTTCGTGCTAGCCATAATCATATGGCAATTGTAGTTGATGAATATGGCAGTGTATCAGGACTATGCACTATTGAGGATGTTCTTGAGGAAATAGTTGGCGAAATCGACGATGAGCATGATCATGAAGAAGTAGAATTTATAAAATTAGATGTAGGTCAAGACGGGACAGAACGTTTCATTGTGCGCGCGTTAACTCGCATTGAAGATTTTAATGATTATTTTGAATGTGATTTAGACGATGAAGAATACGATACGATTGGCGGATTGTTAATGCATGAACTTGGCCGTCTTCCTGGCTCTGGTGAAAAAATTGAAATTGGTGAATTTAAATTTGTCGTTTTAAAAGCAGATGGACGACGAATTGATGTATTAAAATTACAACGAAACAATGGCTAAAAAAAATTTAGCTTTTTTGTTTTCTTTGCCCTCCAATAGACCAATTTCTAGTCGTTTTTTTGCTTTTCTTATTGGCAGTGCAATGACTTTAGTATTTGCTCCTGCTGAATTTTATTTACTTGCTCCTTTTTTAATTTCACCCCTTCTATTTGTTGCGTTAACGACAAGCCCAAAAGAAACAGCATCACATTTTTTTTATTTTGGTCTTGGATTATTCATTGCTGGAACATATTGGATTTATATATCTGTTCATGTTTATGGTAATGCAGCACCATGGGTCGCTATCATTCTAATGGTTGCCCTATCATTGCTTATGGCTTCATTTATGTGGTTATCAGGATGGCTTATATCTAAGCTTTCATGTGGAAAGCCTTGGCATATATTGTTTATCGGACCTTCAGTTTGGGTTCTTGTGGAATGGCTCAGAGGTTGGGCATTTACTGGGTTTCCTTGGCTATCTCAGGGTTATGGGCAAATTGATTCTGCACTGAGTGGTTGGGCGCCTATTTTTGGAGTTTATGGCGTATCAATGATGGTTCTTTTTAGTAGTGCTGCTATTCTTTTATCAATCATGATGAGAGGTAAAGAACGGATAGCTGCAATTTCGATCATCTTTTTACCATGGGCGCTGGGCAGTATATTAAAATCAGTAGAGTGGACTGAGGCTCACGGAAAACCAATTCGAGCAACAGTTATTCAGGCAGGCATATCACAAGACAAAAAATGGCTTCCTTCACAACGTCAGTCCATTCTTAGCTTTTATCGGGACACAACTTTAAATATGGCTGATAGTGATATAATTGTATGGCCTGAAGTCGCTATTCCTTCATTGCAAGATAAAAATATTAATTATTTAAATACAATTAATTATAACGCTAAGTTAAATAATCAAACGGTGCTGGTAGGTATTCTTGAACGAGAAACAAAGAACAATGCTCATCCAAAAATTTATAATAGTGTCATGTCGTTAGGTACTGATGAATATCAAGTTTATAGAAAAAGACATTTAGTTCCATTCGGAGAATACTTTCCGGTTCCAGCCTTTGTTAGAGAATGGATGAAATTAAAAAATTTACCCTACTCTGATCTTTCATCAGGAATTGATAATCAGCCATTACTTAAGACGTCAAATGGTTTAAATTTATCTATAGCAATTTGCTGGGAAGACGCTTTTGGGGTAGAGCAGTTATATGCTCTCCCTGTTGCCGACTTTTTGGTAAATGTTAGTAATGACGCTTGGTTTGGCGATTCTATTGCACCTCATCAACATCTACAGATAGCTAGAATGAGGGCGCTGGAAGTTGGTCGTTATTCTATTCGTTCAACCAATACTGGAATCAGCGCATTTATTGATCCAATTGGTGATTTAATAAAGACAGGCAAGCAATTTGAGCCTGTTGTAATGAGTACTGATATTTATTCACATAGAGGCAATACTTTGTATGCTAGTTTTGGAAACTGGATGATTTTAGGAATTTGTAGCTTAATACTAAGTTTTTTTAGTTTCGACACAATAAAAAAAATAATACATTTACTAACAACAGTTATAATGTTTAATTAAGCCATAATTTTTTATGCGTTTTTTTCCAAATATAAAAATAATGTGTATTTATGAGTAATTCTTACAATCCTGAAATAGTCGAACTTGATGCCCAAAAATATTGGGAAGATTCCCATAGTTTTGAAGTTAAAGAAGATCCAGGTAAGGAAAAATATTATTGTTTAACTATGTTTCCATATCCAAGTGGAAAATTGCATATGGGGCATGTTCGCGTCTTTACTATCAATGATGTCATTGCAAGATTTCAACGCCTTAAGGGAAAATATGTGCTGCAGCCAATGGGTTGGGATGCTTTTGGCATGCCTGCAGAGAATGCCGCAATTCAGCGCGGTATCCCTCCATCTAAATGGACCTATTCCAACATAGAGGACATGCATAGCCAGCTTAAGCGTTTAGGTTTTGGTTACGATTGGTCGCGTGAAATTATTACTTGTAAACCTGATTATTATCGCTGGGAACAGTGGCTTTTTGTAAAAATGTTTGCCAAGGGCCTGGTATATAAAAAGAAGTCAATTGTAAATTGGGATCCTATTGATCAAACAGTTTTAGCAAATGAACAAGTTATAGATGGTCGTGGTTGGCGGTCTGACGCCATAATTGAGCGCCGTGAGATCTCTCAATGGTTTATGAAAATAACAGAATATGCTGATGAGTTACTCGATGGACTTGATAATATGCCGGGCTGGCCAGAATCAGTTAAAACAATGCAGCGCAATTGGATTGGTCGCTCGGAAGGTGTTGAGCTTTCATTTAATGTGCTCGGCTACAATAATACTTTGACAGTTTATACAACCAGACCAGATACACTCATGGGAGTTACATATATAGCTGTTGCAGTAGACCACCCGTTAGCTAAAGAGTCAGCATTGACTAATCCTAAAATTGCAGCATTCATAGAGCAATGCAAGTTAAACGATGCTCAAGAAGCGACTTTGGAAACAATGGAAAAGCTTGGAATGCCACTAGGTATTTCTGCAACTCATCCATTAAGTGGCGATGAAATTCCATTATGGGTAGCAAATTTTGTTTTAATGTCATACGGAACTGGTGCTGTTATGGCTGTTCCTGGCCATGATGCACGTGATTGGGAGTTTGCAAAAAAATATGATTTGCCAATTAGGCAGGTTATCTCACCATTAGATAATTCTGAAATTGATGTTGATCTAGAAGCATATCTTGATAAAGGTTTGCTAATAAATTCTGACCAATTTAATGGCCTCACTTCAAATGAGGCATTTGAAGCCATAGCTGATCATTTTGAAAACACAGGTCTTGGCTGTAGAAAAGTCAATTATCGTTTGCGTGATTGGGGAGTATCACGTCAAAGGTATTGGGGCACACCTATTCCAATCATTTACTGCGAAGATTGTGATGCAGTTCCTGTTCCAGAGGAACAATTACCAGTAGTTTTGCCTGAAGACGTTGAAGTAAAAGGAACTGGCTCCCCGCTTAAGGATATTCCTGAGTTTGTTAATGTATCTTGTCCAAAATGCGGAAAAGCTGCAAGCCGCGAAACAGATACTTTTGATACTTTCATTGAGTCTTCTTGGTATTTTGCTCGTTACGCATGCCCAGATAATGATGTTTCTATGCTTGATAATCGCACTAAGTATTGGATGCCAGTTGATCAATATACAGGGGGTGTTGAGCATGCAATTTTGCATTTACTTTATTCTAGATTCTTTCAACGTGTCATGCGTGATGAGGGATTAACTGATATATCTGAACCATTCACTAATTTAATGACACAAGGAATGGTTCTTAAAGATGGTGCAAAGATGTCAAAGGCAAAAGGTAATACAGTTGATCCAGAAGATCTGATAAGAAAATATGGTTCCGATACAGTACGTTTATTTATCATGTTTGCTGCTCCACCAGAACAAGCCCTGGAGTGGTCTAATGATGGCGCTCATGGAAGTTTTCGATTTCTTAATAGATTTTGGACTGCAGTCATTGATCATATAAATGATGCTGAACCATCAGAACTTAAAATGAAAACTTTGACTAATTCTCAAAAAGATCTTCGTCGTAAGTTACACCAGACAATTTTTAAGATTGGCGATGATTTTGGGCGTCGTAATAGCTTTAATACTGCTATAGCAGCATCAATGGAATTACTAAATGCTGTAAACAAATTTAAAGATTCATCAGAAAATGGCCGTGCAATAAAACATGAAGCACTTGAATCCATTGTTATAATGTTGTCTCCAATAGTACCTCATATTTGCCACGCATTATGGCAACATTTAGGTCATAAATCTGCACTTATTGACCAGCAATGGCCTAAATATGATGAGAGTGCAATTGCTCTTGATCTTGTTGAGATGGTGATACAAGTTAATGGTAAATTGCGTGCTAAAATGTCTGTTTCTATTAATATCGACAATACTAAGATAGAGAAATTAGCGATGGATAATGAAAATGTAAAAAGATTTATTGATGGTAAGGCAGTAAAAAGAATTATCATTGTGCCAGGAAAGTTGGTGAATATAGTTGTTTAAAAAATATCGCTTAATCTTATTTTTGTTGATAATTAACTTGCTTTCTGCTTGTGGTTTTCATTTACAAGGAGCTTTCAAAGCTCCTAGTAGTATGGAGCTAACTTATGTAGCAACTAATAATCAATATAGTGCTTTTTACAGAGAATTAAGGCTACAGCTTCTCTCTGCTGGCGTTAAATTAAGCGATTCTCCAGCTGATGCTACAGCTATTCTTAATATTCATTCTGATCAAACATCGCAAAGAGTCCTATCAGTTTCTGCTAGAAATGTACCTACTGAATATGAGGTTTTTTATACAATAAATTATAGCTTAAATAGCGGACAGTATGAGCTGATACCACGACAAACCTTAACTCTTACAAGAGACTACATTTATAATTCAACTCTTGTACTAGGAAAAGAGCGTGAGGAAGAATTAATTCGTGACGCTATTACAAAGGATTTGGTTAGAGTTGTTTTAAAGCAAATATCTACACTTTGAATTATAAATTTTTTAAAAAATTTTCATAAAATAGTGGGATTAGGCGCATCTCCATATATATCTTTTGGATCAAATACTTTCTTTGGCTCCGTCCACTCAAGACAGACATCACCCTTTATCTGCTTAGATTCAAAATCTTTACCCACTGGCACTTTACGATAAAAGCAGCTGCGATAACCTACATGGCAGCTTGCACCCCCAGTAACATTTACTCTCAGCCATATACAGTCCTGATCATCATCAATCAGTAACTGTTGAACTTTTTGAGTAAAGCCGCTTGTAGATCCTTTATGCCATAGAACCTGACGACTGCGACTAAAATAGTGGGCTTCACCACTAGCAATGGTTAACTTCAGCGCCTCACTATTCATAAAGCCCTGCATTAGGAGTTCACCACTATTATAATCTGTAGTGACAACTGTGATTAATCCGCGGTCGTCGAATTTTGGCGCTAAATTATCGCCTTCTTCAACTTGTTCGATAGAATTACGATTTTGAAAATTAACAGACATGGCTTGTACCTTAAGTCCTTAAAAATTTTTATATGAGTAAGAATACCGGGCATAGCAGTTAGCGGCAATATTGATATGATAAGTCTTCTACTATAATTAAATTTAAGAAATATGACATTGCAGCTATTTGATACTCTCCAGGGCAAAAAAGTTGAATTTACCCCCCTAAAAGAGGGTGAAGTAACTATGTATCTGTGCGGCCCTACAGTCTATAACTATGCGCATATTGGTAATGCTAGACCTGCTGTGGTTTTTGACCTACTTGCGAGGCTACTGCGGCGCAGTTATAAATTAAAATTTGTTCGAAATTTTACCGATGTTGATGACAAGATAAATGCAACATCGATTGAGACTGGCAAAACCATTGAAGAGATAACTGCAAAATACATAACTGCTTATAACCAAGATATGAGTGCATTAAGTGTTTGCAGTCCTGATGCTGAGCCGCGTGCAACAGAAAATATCACCGAAATGATTACAATGATTGAAGTGCTCATTACAAAAGGGTTTGCTTATGAGTCAGAAGGACATGTTTTATTTGATGTATCTTCAAATGAAAATTATGGAGTGTTATCTAAGCGAAATTTAAAAGAGATGATTGCGGGTGCTAGAGTTGAAGTTGCACCCTACAAAAAAGCTGCCCATGATTTTGTGTTATGAAAACCATCAACTCCAGATTTGCCAGGCTGGGATTCTCCGTGGGGCCGAGGTCGGCCCGGATGGCATATTGAGTGCTCTGCTATGGCTGAAAAACATTTAGGAAAAACAATAGATATTCATGCTGGTGGTCTTGATTTAGTTTTTCCTCATCATGAAAATGAAATGGCACAAAGTTGTTGCGCTAATGATGGTAAGCCATTTGCCCGCTATTGGCTGCACAATGGTTTTCTAAGCATGAATCAAACAAAGATGTCTAAATCACTTGGAAATGTATTATTTGTTCATGACATGTTAAAGACCATACCGGGGGAGGTAATACGCTTGGCATTATTAAGCGCTCATTATAAGCAGCCGTTAGATTGGTCTGATGATTCAATTAGTTCCGCTCGTCGTAAATTAGATCGATTTTATGGCGCTTTACAAGGAATAAATATCCCAGAAGAATCCATTTTGGAAACCAATGTACCTGAGGATATTATTTTAGCATTAGAGGACGATCTTAATTCTCCATTAGCTATTTCGGTCTTATTTAATCTAGCAAGAGATCTAAATAGAGCAACTAGTCAAGAAGAAAAAGAGAAAATTGCTGCCTTGTTAAGCGTTGGCGGACAATTTATGGGCTTATTAAAGAATGATCCTAACAAATGGTTTACTGAAATTTCTGAGTGTGATATTTCTTCAGAAGAAATTGAAGAATTAATTAAGAAACGACAAACCGCAAAAGAAGCTAAGGATTTTAGGACCGCAGACAAAATTCGTAATCAACTTGTTGATGCTGGTATAAATATCCAAGATGGCCGTGATGGTACTAGTTGGCGCAGGAATAAACTTTGATTAATGAGATACAAATAGCACAAAAAGAACTTATCAAGGATTTTGATATTTTTGAAAACTGGATTGATCGTTATCAATATATTATTGATATGGGTCGCCGTTTACCTAATTTTCCTGATTCTTATCGAATAGATAAAAACTTAATTCCAGGATGTCAGTCACAAGTTTGGTTTGTGGCTCAAGAAGAGGGCGGACGCTTACATTTTCAAGCAATTAGTGACGCTGCCATTGTATCTGGCTTAATTGCTCTTTTACTTCGCCTATATAATGGTCGCACACCAAAAGATATTTTGGACACACCTCCAGATTTTGTAAAGTCATTGCAGCTAGAAGACCACTTAAGCCCAACACGCAGTAATGGTTTATCGTCTATGTTAGCGGCAATTCGAAGTTTCGCAACTAATGCTATTTAGAGTTTCTGATGATTAAGTTTATAAATAAAATACTTTCATGGCCTCTTATCCTCATTTTAAAATTTTATAAGCTTGTATTATCTCCATGGCTTGGAGTGAATTGCCGATTTACCCCGACATGTTCCCAATATGCAATAGAAGCATTAGAGAAGCATGGGATCTTTAAGGGTATATGGTTAACGACTCATCGTATTAGTCGTTGTCATCCCTGGGGTGGTTCAGGATTTGACCCAGTTTCTAAAAATTAATTTGTTTACCCAAAAAATATATAAAAGCATTATTATAATGATATGAATAAACATCTCTTAACAATTTTACGATGCCCAATCTCAAAAAAAGGCCTTAATATTCTAAAAAAAGATCAATTAAGCCTCATAAATTCTGCAATTGATGATGGAGCCTTGGTTAATCATGAGGGTAATTTAGTAATTGATCGCCTTGAAGGGGCCCTCATAACGGATGACAATAAGCTTATTTATCCAGTCAACGATGGCATTCCTGTACTACTTGAGGAGGAGTCTATAAGTATGGAGCAGCTTGCTTGAAGGTCCAAGGTAATCAACTTTCCTTACATCTTAATAAATCTCTAGCTCCTTGTTACCTTGTTTCTGGTGATGAGTTTTTATTAGTGGATGAGGCTTTAGATAGTATTCGTGAAAAAGCACGTAATAATGGTTTTTTATCACGTGAATTACATATAGCAACACCAGGTTTTGATTGGTCTTTATTAAAAGCTTCGATGGGAAATTTATCTCTTTTTACAGAGAAGCGAATTATTGAGTTGCGTTTACCGACAGGTAAACCAGGAAAGGTTGGGAGCGCCACAATAATCGATATCGTAAAGCAAATAGATTCTGATATTTTATTTATTGTTGTAAGTTCAAAACTTGATCGAACCAGCGGTTCATCAAAGTGGGTAAAAGCAATGGATCAAAAGGGGGTTTTATTGCCATTTTGGCCAATAGACATAAATGAATTACCCAGATGGATTTTACATAGAATGAAATCGTTAGGCATGCAGCCAGACAGAGAAGCGGTAATGCTGATTACCAACCGGGTAGAAGGCAATCTTCTTGCAGCGCACCAAGAAATTGAAAAACTTCGCCTTATTCTTGGAGAAGGTGCTGTAAGTGTAGAGGCTGCAAGTAAAGCAGTGGCAAATAATAGTCGTTATGATGTTTTCAAATTGATAGATGCAGCACTTAAAGGAGATAGTCATCGCTCTATAAAAATTCTTGGGAGATTACGTAAAGAGGGCGTAGAGCCAGTTATTATTACGTGGGCACTATCTCGAGAGATAAGAATTTTAGCATTGGTGGATGATGCTATTAGACAGGGAGAAGAGATTGATAAAGCTATGCAAAAGCCAGGTATATGGCAAAGTAGGAAAAACCTTATCCGTCATTGTGTGAATCGACATCAGCAGGGCGATTTTAATAAAATGCTAAAAGTTACAGGACGTGCAGATATGACAGCCAAAGGTCAAATTTCCGGGGATCCTTGGCTTGTAGCAACAGATATAATTCTGAGCTTGTCACAGTGAGCCCTAGTTATCCAATTGGTATATTCGGTGGCACATTTGACCCTATTCATTACGGCCACTTGCGAGCCGCATGCGAAATATTAAATATAATTCAGCTTGGTGAAATTAGGTTTTTACCATGCGGAAACCCATCTCATCGTAAGCTTACGTTAGCTGATTCTGAGACAAGGCTTCGCATGGTGAATGCAGCCATAAAGGAACATAAAAATTTTGTAATTGATGATCGTGAGGTACGTCGAAAAGAGCTATCTTATTCCATTGATACGTTGACAAGTTTGCGTGAGGATTATAGAGACATTTCTTTATGTCTAATAATAGGTATGGATGCATTTATTTGCTTGCATAAATGGCACCGTTGGGAAGAAATCTTGAACTTTTCTCACATTATTGTTGTTGATAGGCCTGGATGCAATTTACCAAATTCTGGTTTACTAAATAATTTAATCAGAGATAAAGGGACAAAAAATATAAGAAAATTACATGATTTGACGCATGGCTTTATTTACGTCCAAGCCGTAACTCAAATGGATATTGCTTCAACTAAAATCAGGGAATTAGCGACTAAAGGTATAAATTTACAATTTCTTGTCCCAGAAGCTGTTATAGATATCATTAAAGAGGAAAATTTATATATGAGCGAAATGAATGAATAGTGAAAAGCTAAGTAATCTCATTTTAGATGCTTTAGAAGAAATAAAAGGATTGGACATTGTGAAGCTTGATGTAAGTGCTATGACGACCGTTACTGATTTTATGATTATTGCAAGCGGAACTTCCAGCCGTCACGTTCAGGCGCTGATTGATAATGTTTCAGAACGCGTAAAGGCTGTGGGTCACAAACCTTTGGGGGTTGAAGGTGAAAGCGGTGGTGAATGGGTATTGCTAGATCTTCAAGATGCATTAGTTCACGTTATGCTTCCTAAGATTAGAGAATTCTATAATTTAGAAAATTTGTGGTCAATTAAACCCTCTGAAAATATAAAATTAACTGACATTTAACTTGTGCATATTCGTATTATAGCAGTCGGTGATCGTCAACCTCCTTGGGTAGATAATGCTTTTAATATCTATACTTCGAGATATCCTCGAGAGTGGAAATTTCGTCTTGATATTATTCCAACAATAAGACGTTTTAAAAATGACAAATCTAACCATGCATTGGAATCTGAAAGTGAAGTTATTCTTTCAAAATTTTCAGCCTCGGATCAGACAATTTTGCTTGATGAAGGAGGGAAACAATTAAATAGTAAATCTTTGGCATTAAAACTTACGGAATGGCAATCTAATGGGCAGGACCTATGTTTCATTATTGGCGGCCCTGATGGTGTTTCTGAGAAGGTTCGACATCAAGTGAGTATGATTTGGTCCCTGTCTGATCTAACTTTGAATCATGGTATGGCTAGAGTAATTTTGGCAGAACAACTTTATCGAGCTCATTCTCTTCAAGTTGGCCACCCATACCATCGTGAATAAAAACATAAATAGTAAATTACAGTTGGCCTCTTCTTCTCCAAGACGAAAGAAAATTTTATCTTCACTGGGCATTGATTTTGATGTTTTTGAAATAAAAATAGATGAAAGTCAGTTAATAGGTGAGTGTCCTTCTGATATGGTTTTGAGGTTGGCAGCCACAAAAGCAGAAGCCCATAAATACGGTGATTTTGTTTTAGGCGCAGACACTATCGTTGTGCATGAAAGTCGAATATTTGGTAAGCCTAATAATGCTAAAGATGCAATTGATATGCTACTTTCGCTATCAGGTAAAGAGCATATAGTTATGACAGGCGTTGCTTTAAAAGCGCCAAATGGTACAAAAAGTTTACTTTCCACAACAAAAGTAAGATTTCGAAAAATTAACAAGAAAGATGCATTGAATTATTGGAAGAGTGGAGAGCCTGTTGATAAGGCGGGCTCATACGGTATTCAGGGTATTGGGGGCATGTTTGTAAAGTCTATAAGCGGAAGCTACTCTGGAGTTGTAGGGTTGCCAGTGTTTGAAGCTGTTTCATTATTAACATCCTCAGGCTTTAATGTGCTAAACCAGTAGACATGAAAAAAGATTCAATTAGAGAAGAGATTCTTCTTAATGTAACCTCAACTGAAGTAAGAGCTGCTTACCTTAAAAACAATCTTTTGCAGGATTTATATATAGAGCGCTCAGAGAGTCCTGGACTAATTAACAGTATTTATAAAGGAAAAGTTGCAAGGATCTTACCGGGAATACAGGCTGCATTTATTGACATTGGCATGGAAAGAACGGCTTTTCTGCATGCTTCAGATATAATATTCAATGTTAATTGTAAAAGTCTTGATATAAAGCAACTTTTACATGAGGGCGAGGATATTATGGTTCAAGTGCTTAAAGACCCACTTGACAATAAAGGTGCAAGAGTAACAACAAACATATCCATTCCTTCTCGCTATTTAGTACTTTTACCAAATTCCACCTCAATTGGCATTTCAAATCAAATAACAGAAAAAGATGAAATCGATCATTTACGCAATGTCGTTGACGACTTATTGAAAGCCAATGTATCTGAGTACGGAGTAATAATTAGAACTCTTGCAAAGAAAGCCAAAATTGAGGATATCGAGGCTGATTTTCTTAATGTTATGAATATGTGGAAAGAAATCAAACAACAATATGATTTAGCTAAACCAAAAAAACCAATTTATAAAGATTTACCATTATCTTTGCGAGTGTTACGCGATTTGACATCAGAAAATTTAGATCGAATATTAGTGGATTCAAGTAAAACATTTAATTTAATGTTGGATTTTTCAAATAAATATATTACAAATAATAGATTCAAATTAGAGCATTATATTGGCAAGCAAAGTTTATATGATTTATATGATTTAGAAGATGAAATTAAGAAATCAATAAACCGAAGAATTTCATTAAAATCGGGGGGTTATATAATATTTGATCAAACAGAAGCGATGACTACAATTGATGTTAACACAGGATCTTATGTAGGTATTAACAAACCTGAAGAAACTATATATCAAACTAATCTCGAAGCTTCTGTTGCTATAGCTCGTCAACTTCGTTTACGCAATATAGGCGGAATTATCATTATTGATTTTATTGATATGAATAATAAAGTGCATCGCAATAATATTTTAAAATCATTCGAAGACGCACTATCAAGTGACCCTGCTCACCATTGTGTAATGTCAATATCATCTTTAGGCCTCGTAGAGATGACTCGAAAAAGAACAAGAGACAGTTTATTAAAAATTTTGGTTGAAGATTGTACATCTTGCAATGGCCTTGGTTTTGTTATGTCGGCCGAGACAGTGTATTTTGAAATCTACCGTGAAATTATAAGAAAAACTAAAGATATGTATTTTAATAAAATAATGGTACATGCTCACCAAAATGTAGTTGCATTATCACTTAATGAGAAAGCTACAAGTTTAAGAGAGCTAGAAAAAAAGATAGGCTGCTCAATCTGCGTGAAAACTGAGTCATTATTTTTTCATGATCAATTTGAAATTATTCTGATATAAAGCTTAGGTGCAGAATGTAATGAAAAAGATTTTTCAGAAAACAATAAGAATCCTTAGCTATACTGCAGCAACAGTCATTATTTTGTTGGCAGTAACCGTTGAACTGTTCCGACTATTTTTACCTCGGATTCCAGAATATCAGGATGATATAAAAGCAGAGGTAAGTGCTGCAATAGGATTGCAGGTGGAATTCTCTAGTATGGATGCGCGTTGGGGAGTTAATGGACCAGAGCTTGCGTTTTATGATTCTAAATTCCTTCATTTTGATAAAGAGACCCAAGCTTATAATAATATCATCAAAGCTAAAGAGGTAAGAGTAGGCATCAATTTATTAGATTTAATTTTTGAACAAGAGTTTATAGTTGAGCGCTTGCAGATTTCAAAAACAATACTTGATGTTAGGCAGCTACAGAACGATGTTTTTCAAATACAAGGTTTTTCATTAGAAAAACTCCTTAGAAGTAAACCTGAAGATTTAATAAAGTCCAAAAAGATCGAAATAATTGGCGAGAATATCGAAATACGGTTTAAAAAATTTGGTGAAAACGACTCTCATTTATTTCATATTTTAAAGTCTCAACTAAAGCTCGAAAAAAACCATATTATTTTTGACGGCAAAATAGACTTACCTAATTATTTGGGCAAACAAATAAATATTTCTGCAAGCAAATTGTATCTTGGAGATAAAGATAATAAAAACTGGGATATTTTTATCGATGCAGATAATATAATTTTAACTAGCTGGTCAAATTTTTTAGAGAGTGATTACCAATTTCAATCTGGCGTTGGTGATATAGAATTAGCGATAGCAGTTAATGATACTAAAATTTCTTCTCTCGTTTCAGAACTAAATTTTTCCAATATCGGTATTAATTCAATCAATTTATTTGATTTCAGTGGCCGTATAGAGGTTGAATTATCTGATATCGATTGGTTAGTTGCCATTAATGAGCTTCAACTTAAGATTGACGATAAATCTTGGCCAAAATCGTCTTTTCAATTTCAAGCAGGACTAGATAAATTAGGAAATACTCTTACTCTAGATGCAAGAGCTTCTTATTTAAATTTAGATGATTTAAAAATATTTCAACCCTGGTTAAGCGAAGATTTAACAAATTTATTTTTTGAATTTCAACCCTCCGGAGAAATAATTAATTTTATTGCTACAGTCTCTGATTTTGGTGGTGAAATTCCCCAATTTAGCCTATCTGCTGAGTTAGATAAAATAGGTTTTGCAGAAGTTTCCAATGGGCTTGGTATTAGAGATTTTTCTGGATTGTTAAGAGCAAATCATGCTGGCGGCCTACTAGAGACTAATTCTAATCAACTATTAATTCATATTCCTGAGTATTTACCTCAAGAAATTACTTTAGATAAGGTAGACGGATCTATAATTTGGAGAAATAGCAAAGATAAAACAACAATTATTTCAAATAATATCATTGTAAATAATGACGTTATTACTAGCGAGAGTAACATTCAATTAGTTTTTTATAAAAATAGTGTAGCACCAGAAATTGATCTCGAAAGTGATTGGAGTATATCTGATCTTGCTCAAATAAAACGTTTCATTCCAAAAAATATAGTAGATCAGAATTTATATGATTGGTTTCAGATGGCCCTAGTTGGTGGATCAGTTGTTCAAGGAAAAACTATTCTAAATGGATCACTAGATAAGTTTCCTTTCGATGACGGTTTGGGGCAATTATCAATGAGGGCCTCAGTTCAAGACATGTCTTTTAAATATCATAAACTTTGGCCTGCAATAGATGACTTAAATATCGAACTTATATTGGATAATACCCGACTTTATACAACTAAAAATAAATCAACGAGTGCTGGAATGTCAGTCGTAAACGCAAAGGTAAGTATCCCAAACTTATTAAGCCCTATACTTAACATACAATCTGTCTCTGAAAGCTCACTAGAGTCAATTCACAAGTTTTCTATGCAAAGCCCTATTGCAGATTTTTTTGATGGGCAATTAAATGCTATTAAAGTTGGCGGGGATGCATTACTGGATTTTAATTTTAACATGCCACTCAAGAAGGAATTATTTAAAGATTTTGAATTCAAGATTCAGATGGAAAGTAAAAATGGAAGTTTAAAAGTTGTAGATTTTAATCCAACAATTACAAACCTTGCAGGTAAGATTTTTTTTGATAGAAATCAAATTATAAGCTCTAACCTTAGTGGATTATTTTTAGGGGAAGAGATAGATATTTCAATGCAGCGCTCAAAAGATCCTAAATATGGTGTAATAGCGACCCTACTTGGTACTCTAACTGAAGATAATCTTATTGACACACTTGGTTTGCCTTTAAAAGATTTAATTAAAGGTAAAATGATATATAAAACTGATATTTTTTTTCCAAGTGGTAAAACGAAAAATAAATCACCACTTACATTTAAGATTGAAAGTGATCTTGATGGGATAGAACTAAAACTACCAGCACCATTTGCTAAGTCTACTGAACTCCCACAAAAAATATCCAGTGATTTCATTGTTCATCAAAGTGAAAAGGTTATCGAGAGCATTGGTTCTTTTAAGGATCATATTTCTTGGAATTTAGCTTTTAATAAATTTGAAAAAAATTGGAATTTTGATCGTGGGGTTATAATGTTGGGTGGCAATCCACCTCAATCTACAGATACTAAAGGCTTACATATTCGAGGAATCACAAATAAATTAAGGTTTAAAGATTGGCTGAATCTATCAAATAATAATAGCAAGGAAGACAGTCTGATAAATAAAGTTCGCTCAGTTGATCTAATAATCAAAGATTTATACCTCCTTGGACAGCATTTGAAGGATCATCGAGTCCGCGTTGATAGAAGTGCTGTTGAATGGTTGATTCAGCTCAATGGAAATGATGTCATTGGATCCATATTTGTACCTTATAATTTTAACAGTGATCGTGAAATGATTTTTAATATGAAAAAATTTAGATTGCCAGGTGATGACCAAGATATAAAAAAAGCATCAGATTTTGATCCTCGTAAATTGCCAACAATAAGATTATCTGCAGCAGAATTTGCTTTTGATGATCGCTATCTTGGAGCAGTGGAGGCAATTTTTGAGAAGACAGAAAAAGGGCTTGTTGCAACTAAGTTTTCTTCAAGTGATACAAGTTTTTCAATAAATGGCAAAGGCAGTTGGCTGATTGACGAAACCGATCCGTTAGGAAGTCGTAGTTCTTTTAGTGCAAATTTGTCTAGTAGTGATGTTGAGCAGACAATGGCGAGATTGGATTACACGCCAGGAATTGATGGCAAAGACATGTCTATCGATTTTGATGTGAGTTGGTCAGGTAATCCGCGACCAGACTTCTTAGATACTTTAAATGGTGAAGTCAAAATTAATTTTGGCAATGGCCAATTGAAAGAAGTTGAGCCGGGTGCTGGACGTGTATTTGGCCTCATGAGTATTCTCGCATTACCGCGGCGGTTATCTTTAGATTTTCGAGATGTTTTTAGCAAGGGTTTTGGCTTTGATGAAATTGCAGGAACATTTAAAATCGAAAATGGCGTTACTCATACATGTGATCTATCGCTTGAAGGTCCTGCTGCTGATATCGGCATTGTTGGAAAATCTGATGTAACCAAACGCACTTATGAACAAGCAGCAATAGTTTATCCGAATGTAGGCAATACTCTACCAATAGTTGGTGCTGTGGTTGCTGGCCCGCAGGCTATCCCTGCATTGTTAATTTTTTCACAAATATTTAAAAAGCCGTTGCAAGGAGTTGGGCAAGCATATTATTCGATTGATGGCTCTTGGGATAAACCTAATGTAGAGCCAACAGATTCACTAGAATTTGTTAAAAGCAGTGAAAAAGTATGTCAAATGCTGGCAGAGGGATAGATTAGAGAATGCGCGTTGCGGTAATACAGATGAATAGTGGCCCTGATGTTTCTATCAACCTTAAATGTGCAAATTCACTATTAGAAGAAGCAGTCAATGATGGATGTAAAATGGCTGTCTTACCTGAAAATTTTGCATTAATGTCGGCAACTAATATTGAAAAGATAAAAATATCTGAGGAACCTGGAAAAGGACCTATTCAAAAATTCTTATCTGATACATCCCGAAAACTTAAGATATGGATTGTTGCCGGCTCAATTCCATTATGTTCCTCTGATGAAAGTGAGGACCGTGTATATGGCGCATGCATTGTTTATGATTCAGCTGGGTTTCAGCAAGCTATTTATCGAAAGATTCATTTATTTGATGTTAATTTAACTGATGAGAATGAAATTTATAGAGAATCAAAATTAATGTGCCCCGGTGATGAGCCGGTCTCTGTAATGACTCCACTTGGCAAGATTGGTTTAACAATCTGTTATGATTTAAGATTTCCAGAGTTATTTAGACAACTTATCGACTCCGGTGTAATAATGTTTACAGTTCCAGCAGCTTTTACAAAAGCAACAGGTGAAGCACATTGGCATACTTTACTGCGAGCTCGCGCTATTGAAAACTTGTCATATGTAGTTGCAGCGGGACAATATGGTGAACATCCAGATGGTCGATCAACATATGGCCATTCATTGATAGTAGACCCTTGGGGTAAGATTTTAGCTGAAGCAGATGATGGAGACTGTTTTATAGCTGCGGATATTGATCCAGTTTCTCCTCAAAAGTTACGTAGTAATTTTCCAGTACTTGATAGCCGATGCTTATCATAATTTTTAGAAAAATTAGGGCAATAATGTGAATTCAATTGAATTAATGATGTCAAATATGCTCAACCCTGCTGGACTTGATGAGAAGTTACTTAATAAAGTATTAAGTGGAATTATGAAGGGAGGCGTTGACTATGCTGACCTGTATTTCCAAATAAGTAGAAATGAAAGCTGGATGCTTGAAGATGGACAAATTCGTGAAGGTAGTTTCAATGTAGATCAAGGCGTTGGAGTGCGAGCGATAAGCGGTGAGAAAACTGGATTTGCTTACTCGGATGAATTATTAGCTCCGGCTCTTCAAGACGCAGCAAATTCAGCTCGAGCTATTGCGAGGCAAGGGCAGGACAGCACCGTGAAAGCTTGGGAAAGAGTTAACCCCAAGATTTTATATCAGATTGATGACCCAACAATAAGCATTGACGATAGCCAAAAAATAAAGTTATTAAAAGATATTGATTCAGCAACCCGCGATTTGGATGAAAATATCGAGCAAGTTATAGTGGGGCTTATAAGCTGTCAGGACTTGATTTTAGTAGCTGCATCAGATGGAACAATGGCTGCTGATATACGTCCATTAGTTCGTCTAAATGTAAGTGTAATTATGGAAAAAAATGGACGTAGAGAGCAGGGCTATGCTGGCGGAGGGGCGAGGACAAATTTAAATTATTTTTTAGATGAAAATATTTCAATGAACTTTGCACGTGAGGCCGTAAGACAAGCGCTAGTTCAATTTGATGCTAAAGCCGCACCAGCAGGCTCTATGCCAATTGTTTTGGGCCCAGGCTGGCCTGGAATACTTTTGCATGAAGCAGTTGGTCACGGCCTTGAGGGTGATTTCAATCGAAAAGGTACATCAGCATTTAGCGGTAAGATTGGACAACAAGTTGCCTCAACTCAATGCACAATTGTAGACGATGGAACTTTAGTGGGTAGACGTGGATCACTTACGGTTGATGATGAAGGTATACCCGGCAAGCAAACAGTTCTAGTGGAAAATGGTATTCTAAAAGGTTATATGCAAGATAAGCTTAATGCCCACTTGATGGGTGTTGAATCAACGGGTAATGGCCGACGTGAATCTTATGCGCATACACCAATGCCCCGAATGACTAATACATACATGCTAGCAGGATCCTACCATCCGCAAGATATTATCGAATCTGTAGACAAAGGTATTTATGCACCTAGTTTTGGCGGGGGTCAAGTTGATATTACTTCAGGCAAGTTTGTATTTTCAGCCAGCGAAGCT
>MDTG01121296.1_pt1 | contig 48653 bp, 51 predicted proteins | sample 811421 | NCBI WGS metagenome assembly MDTG01 (sample SAMN05326645, study PRJNA326480) | marine metagenome | isolation source: seawater | place: Pacific Ocean: South East | collected 2011 | reverse complement strand
GCGGAATGCCGACCAGATCGAACTGGCCGAGCAGCTTGTTGTCCGCCGCCATCTCGCGCTCGCCCTGGAACACGCGGATCGTCACCGCCTGCTGGTTGTCCTCGGCGGTCGAATAGACCTGGGTCTTCTTGGTCGGGATCGTCGTGTTGCGGTCGATCATCTTGGTCATGATCCCGCCCAGCGTTTCGATACCCAGCGACAGCGGGGTGACGTCGAGCAGCAGCACGTCCTTGACGTCGCCCTGAAGGACGCCGGCCTGGATCGCCGCGCCCATGGCGACGACTTCGTCCGGGTTGACGCCGGTATGCGGCTTCTTGCCGAAGAACTGCTCAACGGTCTCGCGGACCTTGGGCATGCGGGTCATCCCGCCGACCAGGATCACTTCGTCGACATCGCCGGCCTTGAGGCCCGCGTCTTCGAGCGCCTTCTTGCACGGGTCGAGCGTGCGCTTGACCAGATCGCCCACCAGCTGTTCGAGCTTCGAGCGGGTCAGCGTTTCGACGAGGTGCAGCGGCGTGGAGCTCCCGCCTTCCATGCGCGCCGTGATGAAGGGAAGGTTCACTTCGGTCTGCTGCGCGCTCGAAAGCTCGATCTTCGCCTTTTCGGCGGATTCCTTCAGGCGCTGCAGGGCCAGCTTGTCCTGCCGCAGGTCCATGTTTTCCTTCTGCTGGAACTGGTCTGCCAGATATTCGACGATCGCGGAGTCGAAGTCTTCACCGCCCAGGAAGGTGTCGCCATTGGTCGACTTCACCTCGAACACGCCGTCGCCGACTTCGAGGATCGAGATGTCGAAGGTGCCGCCGCCAAGGTCGTAGACCGCGATGGTCTTGTTCTCGTCCTTGTCGAGGCCGTAGGCGAGCGCGGCCGCGGTCGGCTCGTTGATGATGCGCAGGACTTCGAGGCCTGCGATCTGGCCGGCGTCCTTGGTCGCCTGGCGCTGCGCGTCGTTGAAGTACGCAGGCACGGTGATGACGGCCTGCTTCACGTCTTCGCCGAGGTAGCTTTCGGCGGTTTCCTTCATCTTCTGCAGGATGAAGGCGGAAATCTGGCTCGGCGAATATTCGTTGCCGCCCGCTTCGACCCACGCATCGCCATTGTTGCCCTTGACGATATCGTAGGGGACCAGCTCCATGTCCTTCTTGGTCATGGGGTCCTCGAACCGGCGGCCGATCAGGCGCTTCACCGCGAACACGGTGTTGTCCGGATTGGTGACGGCCTGGCGCTTGGCCGGCTGGCCGATCAGGCGCTCGTTATCCTTGGTGAAGGCCACGATCGAGGGCGTGGTGCGCGCACCTTCCGCGTTCTCGATGACCTTGGGCTTGCCCCCGTCCATGACCGCGACACACGAGTTGGTCGTACCGAGGTCGATACCGATTACTTTTGCCATGATACCCCGCATCCTATTGGCTTCGTTGGACACTGCCCCGCGCGCCACCCCGTCCAAGGGCGTGACGCTCGGCAGCTCTGCTTATGGCGGCGGATATAGGTGCGCTTGTTCTTGGCACAAGAGACCTGCTCGCCTAGTCGTAACGCGGGACGTTACCGAGGGAGATGCTTGAGATGAGATCCGTTTACGCCGCCGTGGCCCTGGGGCTCGGCACGCTTGCGCTCGGCGCATGCTCGCAGGAGGCTACCGAAACCGAGGAGGCCGCCGCCCCGCTCACCGCGACCGAGGGCAAGCTGTACCTGCCCGCTGTGGAAGGGAACCCGGCAGCGGTCTATTTCGAGCTGGAGAACACCGGCGACCGGGCGATCTCGGTCCGGCGGGCCGATGTGGAAGGCGCAGGCAGCGCCGAACTGCACGACTACATGGAATACGACGATACCGAGATGGGATCGATCGGCCAGGTCACCGTGCAGCCGGGCGAAACCGCATCGTTCGAGCCGGGCGAGCAGCACGTCATGGCCTTCGATCTCGACCCTTCGCTGGAAGCGGGCGGCACCACCACCGTCACGCTGACGATGGTCGGCGGCAAGACGATGGAATTCGAGGCCGAAATCCTGCCCGCCGACGCGGAGCGCTGATCCGCGCCATATCGACGAAGAGGATGGATCATCCGATCAACGCCGATACGCACGACACGCCTGTCGCTCCCTGCCCTGCAGGCGGGGAGCGGCGGCTAACCGAGGGCGAGGTCGCGCTGGCGCGGACCGTGTTCGGCACCGCGATCGATTATCGCAAGGTGACGATCCGGCGACGCAAGTGGGCTTTCTTCCAGCCGAAGAACACCACGATGGCACCGCGCGGACACCTGCATTTTCATCCCGATGCGGCGGGATATTGCGACGATTTCTCGGCCGGAAACCACCACCGGCAGGGGCACTTCATCCACGAGATGACGCATGTGTGGCAGAGCCAGACCAAAGGCGAATGGTATCTGCCGCTTCACCGCCACCCCTGGTGCCGCTACGACTACTGCCTCAAGCCGGGCTGGAGCCTCGAAAGGTACGGGATCGAGCAGCAGGCCGAGATCGTGAAGCACGCCTTCTGGCTGCGCAACGGCGTGCGGGTGGCGGGCATCGCCGACCCCGAGGTCTACGATCTGCTCGTGCGCTTTCCGGGAGCGGCCTGAGACACCTATCATGACCCAGTTCGAGTTCATCTTCGCGCTCTATGCGCTAGTCCTCGGCCTTTCGCTGGTCGAAATCCTGTCGGGGCTCGGGCGGACGCTGGAGATGCGTTTTGCGAGCGAGGCGAGCGGGGAGCGCTTTTCGATCGGCTGGCTGACCCCGCTGCTCGCGGTCTTCGTGATCCTCGACCTGTTGTCGTTCTGGATGTTCTCCTGGAGTGTCCAGAACCTGGTCGCGGTGAACCCGGCCACGCTGCTGGCGGTGGTCGGCTTCGCGAGCGCCTATTATCTTGCGGCGCGCCTCGTCTTTCCCAGCGATCCCGAACGGTTCCGGGATCTGGACACCCACTATTTCCGCGTCTGTCGCACGATCATGGCGATGCTGATCGCGCTCGTCGCGGTGCAATGGGCCTACCTGCTCAGCCTCCCCGAGGTGCGCGGACAGCTGCTTACCGCCACATCCATCGGCATGACGATCCTGTTCGTGGCGATGATGGGCGTTCTGCTCTTTGTCCGGAGCCAGCGGGTTCATGCCGTCCTGCTGGTAGCGCTCAGTGTCCGCTACCTGGTGCTCTATCTGATATGAAAAGGCCGCCCCTCGCGGGACGGCCCTTCCGAAGCCTACAGGCAAGTCCTGCCGATCAGCGCGGGTCGGCGGGGTAGCCGCGCGTGCCGAAGCAGTCTTCGTCGAGATAGCCGTCGCGGTCGTAACCGTCGCAGTCATCGTCCTTGTCGACGAAATAGCCTGCCAGCGCACCGGCTGCGGCACCGGCCAGCGCATAACGGGCGATGTCGCCGCCGGTCACCGCTGCAATGCCCGCGCCCACGGCAGCGCCGCCGATACCGCCTTCTGCGGCATAGTTTTCGGCACATGCGCCCAGCGAGACCGCCGAGATCATCGCGACGGGGATGAGGGCGAGACGGGATTTGGACTTAAGGACATTCATCGGGGGCTCTCCTCTTGGACCTGATACCGGCCCAAGCGCCAAGCGCCCCGATTTGTTCCGCTACGGCACAGTTTCGCGCCGGTAAGAGCGCTGCGAGAGGGCTCAGTCCGGCTTCTTCGCCACACCCACCAGCGCGGGCCGCAGCAGACGGTCCTTGATGAGATATCCCGCCTGCATCTCCTGGATGACCGTGCCGGGATCGGCCTCTTCGCTCGGAATCTCCATCATCGCCTGATGGACATTGGGGTCGAGCGGCAGGCCCTTGGCGGCAACGCGGGTCACGCCGTGCTGGCTGAAGACACGTTCCAGCTCGCGCTGGGTCGCCTCGATCCCCGCGACGAGTCCCTTGAACTTGTCATCCTCGCGCAGCTCTTCCGGGATGGACTCGATGGCGCGCACGAGATTGTCCGACACCGACAGGATATCGCGGGCAAAGCCGGTCGCGGCATAGGCACGCGTATCGGCGATGTCCTTCTCCAGCCGGCGCCGCACGTTCTGGGTCTCGGCGCGCGCATAGAGCACTTCCTGCCGCGCGGTCTCCAGCTCGCCGTTCAGCTTGGCGACGGTCTCGGCCAGCTTGCCGGCCCCGCTTCCGGACTCGTCCTCTTCGTCATCGTCGCTCTGATCGCGAAGATGCTCCGGTACGCCCGCCAATTCCTTCTCGGCTTCCTCGTCCAGAATCTCGCGGCCCTGAACAGGCTCGTCCTTTTGTTCGTTTTCGTCTTGCATGGTCTCTAGTGAATACTGTCCTGCTAGCCGGTCAACCGTCCCAGCGATTGCGCGGTGAAATCGACCATGGGAACGATACGGGCGTAGTTCAAGCGTGTGGGGCCGATAACCCCCAGCACGCCCACGATGTTCCCCTCGCGGTCGCGGAAGGGCGAGGCGATAACAGAGGAACCGCTGAGCGCGAAGAGGCGATTTTCGCTGCCGATATAGATGCGCGCGGCCTGCGCTTCGCGCGCGCGCCCGAGCACTTCGGCGACGGCGCGCTTGTTCTCCAGCTCGTCGAGCAGCTGGCGCACCCGCTCCACGTCTCCTACCGCCTCGTCGTCGAGCAGCTTGGCCTGTCCGCGCACGATCAGCACCGGGCTGCGGTCCGGGTCTTCGCTCCACATCGCGATACCGCGCTGGACCAGTGCCTTGCTCGCCTCGTCCAGCGCGCTGCGCCCGCTGGCGATCTCCGCCTCGATATCCTTGAGCGCTTCGCCGAGGCTGCGATTGGTGAGCCGGGCGGAGAGATATCTCGATGCCTGGTCGAGCGCGCCCGCATCGACCCCGTCGAGTTCGACAAGCCGGTTTTCGACCTGCCCGTTCGCATCGACCAGCACCGCGAGCGCGCGGGTGGAATCGAGCGGCACGAAGCTCATCTGCGCCAGCCGCCGCTCGGCGGTCGGCACGAACACCATGCCCGCCGCGCCCGACAGGTCGGACAGCATCGCGCTCGCCGCCTCCAGCCGCGCTTCGAGCGGGCCGGCATCGCCGATCCGCGATTCAATCGCGCGACGTTCCTCCTCGCTCGGCTGGGTAATCTGCATCATCCCGTCGACGAACAGGCGCAACCCGCTTTCGGTCGGCTTGCGGCCCGCCGACACATGCGGCGCGGCGAGCAGGCCGAGGCCTTCGAGATCGGCCAGCACCGAGCGGATCGAGGCGGGAGAGAGGTCGACCGCCCCGCCCTGCGCCAGCGTCTTCGATCCGACCGGCTGGCCGGTCGCCAGATATTGCTCGACCACCAGGCGGAATATGTCGCGCGTGCGGTCGGTCAGTTCGGTCAGTGGCGGTGTGTTCATGAAGCCTATTTAGTATGGCGCGGCTCTCAGTCGAACCCGCCATAGGTGCGACGGTCCTCGTTATTGCCGACCAGGCCTTCCACCGGCAGTTCGCGCCACGCATCGTAGAGCGCCTCGCTATTGTCGGCGAGGCCGGGCTGGCGGCATCCCATGTACCATTGCAGCGTCACCGGCTTCTCGCCCGCCTCGTGCCAGGTGATCGTGACGGTGGGCGAGTCGGTCGCCACCGGCCCGTCGCAATTCTCGTAGCCATAGCTGACCGAGTCTTCGGGGCGGTAGGGCGCGATCCGCTCGACGAAGGCGGCGACTTCCTCCGGGCTGGCCGAGAAGACCGAGGTTCCGCGCTGCTTCACGAAGGCCTGGCCGTTATATTTGCCCGTGCCGTCGGCATCCACGGACAGCGAAAAGGCGGGGCAGAAGCCGAAGCACGGGGTCAGGCTGTAATCGATCGAGGAAAGCGCGGCATCGGGCGTGTCGCCGGGGGCGACGCATGCCGTGAGTGCAAGAGCGATAAGCGAAGTCGAGACGGGTCTGAGCATGGCGGATGCCTTTCCTTGCGGTATCGCGGCCTAGCTTGCAGCGAGGTCACTGGCCACCCGATGAATAGGCCGCTAGGGCGCGTGCGAACAGACAGATCAGAGGAATCCCCCATGCGACCTTCAGGCCGCGCGCCCGACGAAATGCGCGCCATTGCAATCGAAACCGGCTTCACCAAGCATGCCGAGGGTTCGTGCCTCATCAGCTTCGGCGATACCCGCGTGCTGTGCACCGCGAGCGTTGAAAACAGCGTGCCGCCGTGGATGCGCGGCAAGGGCGCGGGCTGGGTCACGGGTGAATATTCGATGCTGCCGCGCGCCACGCATACCCGCGGCAGCCGCGAGGCGGCGCGCGGCAAGCAGTCGGGCCGGACGCAGGAAATACAGCGGCTGATCGGGCGCTCCTTGCGCGCCGTGGTCGACATGAAGAAGCTCGGCGAGCGGCAGATCACGCTCGATTGCGACGTGATCCAGGCCGACGGCGGCACGCGTACGGCGGCGATTTCGGGCGCGTGGGTTGCCCTCAAGCTGGCGGTCGACGGCCTCAAGAAATCGGGCGCGATTGTCGAAGACCCGATCGAGGGCAAGATCGCCGCGATTTCCTGCGGCGTGTACAAGGGCACGCCGGTGCTCGATCTCGATTACGACGAGGACAGCTCGGCCGATGCCGACGCCAATTTCGTCCTGATCGAAGGCGGCAAGATCGCCGAAGTGCAGGCCACCGCCGAGGGCGCGGCCTATGACGAGGAAGCGCTGATGCGCCTGCTGCGCCTTGCGCAGATGGGCTGCGGCGAGATCTTCAAGGCCCAGGACGCGGCGGTGCGGGGATGAGTACGCGCCGTCTCGGCTCGGGAAAGCTCGTCATCGCGACGCACAACGCGGGCAAGCTGAAAGAGATTTCCGCGCTGCTCGCGCCCTACGGGGTCGAGTGCCTGTCCGCAGGCTCCCTCGGCCTGCCCGAGCCCGAGGAAACCGGCACCAGCTTCGTCGAGAACGCGCTGATCAAGGCGCGCGCGGCGGCGGAAGGGTCGGGCATCGTCAGCCTCGCCGACGACAGCGGGCTGTCGGTCGCCGCGCTCGATGGACGTCCCGGCGTCTACACCGCCGACTGGGCCGAGCGGCAATGGTTCGAGGGCGAGCCGGGCCGCGACTGGTACATGGCGATGGGCAAGGTCGAGGGCCTGCTCGCGCAGCAAGGCCCGGCTGTGGATCGCAGCGCGGCATTCCACTGCGTGCTCGCGCTCGCCTGGCCCGATGGCGAATACGCGGTCTACGAGGGCACGGCGCCCGGTTCGCTCACCTGGCCGCCGCGCGGGGAGATGGGCTTTGGCTACGACCCGGTCTTCGTGCCTGAAGGCCGCGAACAGACCTTCGCCGAGATCGACCCTGCGGAAAAACACGCGATCAGCCACCGCGCCGATGCCTTCGCGAAGCTGGTTGCGGAGCAGTTCGGCTAGCATGCGTCCCCGCGCAGGCGGGGACCTCCTTCCAGTTGCGTCGACCTTGTTGCCCGAGGCTCCCGCCTTCGCGGGAGCGCGCAATGCTGCTAGTGATCGCCCCATGCCCGCAGCAGACGATCTTGCGCTCTATATCCACTGGCCCTTCTGCCTGAAGAAGTGCCCCTATTGCGACTTCAACAGCCATGTGCGCGACGAGGTGGACGCGCAGGCGTGGCAGGCGGCGCTGCTGACGGACCTCAGACATGAGCACGCGCAGACCGCCGGACGCCGCGTCGGGTCGATCTTCTTCGGCGGGGGCACGCCCTCGTTGATGCCACCCGCGCTCGCGTGCGCGCTGATCGAGGAGGCGGCGCGGCTCTGGGGCCTCGCCGATGATTGCGAGATCACGCTGGAGGCCAACCCGACTTCCTACGAAGCGGGCAAGTTCGCCGATTTCCGCGCGGCGCGCGTCAACCGCGTCTCGCTCGGCGTGCAGTCGTTGCATGACGAGGCGCTGACCTTTCTGGGGCGCGAGCATAGCGCGGCGGAGGCCATGGCAGCGCTGGAAAGCGCGCAAGGCCTGTTCGGGCGCGTTACCTTCGACCTGATCTACGCACGGCCCGGACAGATTGCCGCCGAGTGGGAGGCGGAACTTGCGCGTGCGCTTGCCTTCGGGACGGAACATCTCTCGCTCTACCAGCTAACGATTGAGCCGGGCACGGGCTTTGCCGGCGCCGTGGCGCGCGGGCGGCTGACCCCGATGGATGCGGACGAGGCCGCCGATCTCTTCGTCCAGACGCAGGAGCAGACGGCAGCGGCAGGGCTGCCCGCTTATGAGATCAGCAACCATGCGGCTGAAGGTGCTCAGAGCCACCACAACCTCACCTACTGGCGCTACGGCGACTACGCGGGCATCGGCCCCGGAGCGCATGGGCGTCGGAACGGCATGGCGACGATCAGGCACAAGAAGCCCGAGGCCTTTCTGCGCCGCGTCGGCGAAAACGGCCACGGCATTTCCGAAGAGCGCGCGCTGGGCCGCGAGGAACAATTGAGCGAGGCGTTGCTGATGGGGCTGCGGCTGGCCGAAGGCGTCGACCTCGCTGCGCTCGCCACGCGTTTCGGCACGACGCCCGCTGCGCTGATCGATGCGAAGCGCGCGGATTTCTACGCCGGCCTCGGCTTCGTGACCCGCAAGGGGGAGCACATCACCATTACGCCGCAAGGCATGCCGCTGCTCGATGCCCTGCTTGCCGAGCTGGTCCCGGCACACCTGTGCGCGGCATGAGCCTGCCAAAAACAAGTGGCGTTCTCCGGCGCTGGGAAAGCCACCTGGCGGACGAGCGCCGCCTCTCGCCGCACACCGTGCGCGCCTATGTCCGCGCCGCCGAGCGCTTGCTGGAAGAGACAGGCCTGTCAGACTGGAGCGCCATCGCCGCGCTCGAAGCCCCCGCCCTGCGTGCCCAGCTTGCCCGCCGTCGGGCGGATGGCCTGTCGAACCGCTCCGCCGCGCGCGAACTTTCCGCCCTGCGCGCCTTCCTCGCCTTCGCGCGGGCCGAGGCAGGCGTCGCCGATGCGCAGGCACCGCGGCTGCGCGGGCCGCGCATCAAGCGCACCCTCCCCCGCCCGGTCACGCCCGACGAGGCGGTCCACCTGGCCGAGAAAATGCGCGAGCACCGGCGCGAGGATTGGACCGGGCTGCGCGATCGCGCGGTGCTGCTCCTGCTGTATGGTGCGGGCATGCGGCTCGGTGAGGCGCTGTCGCTCACCGGCGAGCATGCCACACCGGGCGAAACGATCCGTGTAACGGGGAAAGGTGGCAAGACGCGCGTGGTACCGATCCTGCCCGCGATCCGAACTGCGATTGGCGACTATGTCGCCGCCTGCCCGCACAAGCTTGCACCCGACAAGCCGCTATTCAGGGGTGCGCGGGGTGGGCCGCTCGCTCCCGGACTGGTGCAGAAAGCCGTGGCGGATGTCCGCGCGGAAATAGGCCTGCCCGCCAACGCGACGCCCCATGCGCTGCGCCATTCCTTCGCCTCGCATCTGCTCGGTGCGGGTGCGGATTTGCGCAGCCTGCAGGAACTGCTCGGCCATGCGAGCCTCGGCTCGACGCAGATCTATACCGAGGTCGATGCAGCCCGCCTGCTCGATACCTATCGCGATGCGCACCCGAGGGAGCGCGAGGCGGACTAGCGTTCCGCACGCGGTTTCCAAGTGACGAGCCGCCAGAAATAGCTGCCCAGGGCCAGCACCAGCGAGCCGACCACGATCCAGCCCACAAGGTCGCGCACATCCGAAAACGTGCCGACCAGCCATTGCGTGCCGATGATCAGGATTGCGTTCCAGATCGCCGCGCCCGCTGCCGTGTAGGCGAGGAACTGCCACGTATTCATGTGGGCGAGCCCCGCCGGGAGCGAGATCATCGTCCGCATGATCGGGAAAAAGCGGAAGAAAAACACCGCCCATTGCCCGTGTTTCCGGAAGAAGCGCGAGGCACGCTCGACATCTTCCCACTCGAGGGTAAGCCATTTTCCCCACCTGTCGACGAACGGGCCCAGCTTCTCGTACCCCACCCGGTCGCCGAACCAGAACCAGGCGTAATTGCCCGCGACCGTGCCGATGGTGCCCGCGATCATCAGCGGCCAGAAGGCCATCCGGTCATTCGCGACGGCAAGGGCGCCCGCCCCCATGATCGCTTCGGAAGGCAATGGCGGGAAGATGTTTTCGAGCGCCATGAGCACCGCGATGCCGAGGTATCCGAGCCGCTCGATGATCGAGACAATCATTTCGTCCATGCGGCACCAATGCACGCGCGGCACGAAAGTTACGAGCTACATGCCACTTATCCGCCAACGCTCGGTTCACCGATGGCAGAGCACGTTTCATCGCACATTCATCTCGACTCATCGATATATTTGCACGGTTGATCGCGCAGAGCGACCCGGCCAATTGAGGCCGCGCCCTCGCCAGCCGGTGAGGAGACGAGGGATGGCCGGGTTTATCGAGGATAATCGTTTCGTGGTTCTGGGGTCGGTGGCGATCGTGATGGTCGGGCTGATGGGCAGCGGCTTCCTGCTCGGCGACGGATTGCGCCGCGCCAAGGAAGCGGACCGGGAGGTTACGGTGAAGGGCGTGTCCGAACGCGACGTCACCGCCGATATTGCAACCTGGTCGATCGCCTTCTCCGATACGGGCAGCGATCTCGCCAACGTGCAGGCCTCGGTCGACCGGCAGGCGGATGCGGTCCGCGCGTTCTTCACCGAGGCCGGCTTCAAGCCCGACGACTTTACCGACAGCGATATCTCGCTGATGCGCGACCGTTCGCGTGATGCGTACGGCAATCCGCTGCCCGAAAGCCTCACCGTCTCGCGCACCATCCAGCTGCGCACCGACGATGTGATGCGCGCGAGGCAGGCCTATGCGAAGCAGGCGGATCTTCTGCGCGAGGGCGTGGAGATGGGCGGCGGATCGATCAACTACACCTTTACCGGGCTGAACGAACTCAAGCCCGAGATGATCGCCGAGGCCAACCGCAGCGCCCGCGAAAGCGCACAGCAATTCGCCAACGACAGCGGCGCTTCGGTGGGCAGGATTAAGACCGCCAGCCAGGGCTATTTCTCGATCAGCGCGCGCGACGGGGTCGACTGCGAATATTGCGACTCGAGCGGCGCGAACACGCCGTTCCAGAAGGTCCGCGTGGTGACCACAGTGGCGTATGAACTGAATTGAGCTTGGGGGGTGAGATTGCCACACGCTCACCCACCCTGACGTCATCCCGGGCTTGACCCGGGATAGGGCTCCTTATGGTACAGCTTCAAAAAGCCTTGCCCCGGAGCAAGTCCGGGGCGACGCGAGAGGTGAGAAGCGCTCGAACCGGAATGTCTCGGTGCGTCACATCTCCCGATGCCGTCGCTCGACCGCATCCCAAAGCGCACCTGGGGTATCGGTTCCGTTGAAGCGGTCGATGGCCACGATCCCCGTGGGCGAGGTGACGTTGATCTCGGTCAACCACTCGCCGCCGATCACATCGATCCCCACGAACACGAGGCCGCGCCGCTTCAACTCGGGGCCCATCGCGGCGCAGATTTCTTCCTCGCGAGCGGTCAGGTCCGTGGCTTCCGCCGAGCCGCCCTGCGCGAGGTTGGAGCGGAACTCGCCCTCGCCCGGCTTGCGGTTGATCGCGCCCGCGACCTCGCCATCGACCAGCACGATCCGCTTGTCGCCCTCGCTCACCGTGGGGAGGAAGGCCTGCACCATGTGCGCCTCCGGCCAGATGGTGTCGAAGACTTCGGACAGGGCGGAAAGGTTCGTGCCCTCACGATCGATCTTGAAGATTGCCTTGCCGCCATTGCCGTGCAGCGGCTTGACCACCACCGCGCCGTGCTTCTTCTGGAATGCCTGGATGTCCTCCAGCCTGCGCGCGACCAGCGTTGGCGGCATGAACCGCGCATAGTCGAGCACGAACATCTTTTCCGGCGCATTCACCACCTCGCGCGGGTCGTTGACCACCAGCGTCGTTCCCTTCAGCCGGTCGAGCACGAAGGCGGCGGTGATGTAGCCGAGATCGAAGGGCGGATCCTGCCGCAGCCAGACCACGTCGATCTCCTTCGCCAGATCGATGATGCGGCGCTCGCCCAGCCATTCGAAGTGGTCGCCTTCCTTGCGGCGGACTTTCACGGGCCGCGCATGTGCGGTGATCCGCCCCGCCGGGCTGCCGTCGCTTTCCCATGCGAGGCTTTTCACATCATAGTGCCAGATTTCGTGCCCGCGTTCCTGCGCGGAGAGCATCAGCGCGAAGCTCGAATCGCCCGCGATCTTCACGCTCTCGATCGGGTCCATCTGGAAGGCGGTGCGTAGGGTCATGCTCTTTCCTTCGTCACCCCTGCGAAGGCAGGGGTCCAGATAAGTTGCCCGGTCGCGCATCCGGTGAGGTCGGCTGGGCCCCTGCCTGCGCAGGGGCGACAGGTCGGCTACGGCATCCAGGCATTGGCGATGTGGCGAGGCTCGGCGCCCGGCGCAAGCAGGATCACGTCGATCCTTATGTCCTCTCCCCCGGTCGCATATTCATGCGCCACTGCGCCGACCGCCGCCGCGACCCGTGCGAGCCGCCGTTCGTCGATGGCGAGGTCGAGATCGGGCACGGCGCGGCGCCATTTCACCTCTACGAAAGCAATCAGGCCCTCGCGGCGTGCGATCAGGTCGATCTCGCCCAGCGGTGTCTTGCGGCGGCGGTCGACGATCTCCCACCCCTCGCCTTCGAGCCAGCGCGCGGCTTCTTCCTCGCCGCCACGCCCTGCCCTTTCGGCACGCTCGCGCTTCAGACTCACTCGCGCAGTTCCAACGCACGGGCGTAAAGCGCCTTGCGATCCGCGCCGGTCGCCTTGGCCACCTTCGCCGCCGCCTGCGAGGGCTTTTCGGTCTGCAAGGCCTCGCGCAGCAAAGTATCGACATCCTCGGCGCTTGCCTCTTGCTCCGATGGAGGCTCGACCAGCAGGACGATCTCTCCCTTGGGCGGATGCGCCTCGTAATGGGTGATCAGAGCCTGCGGCGTCTCGACCCGACATTCCTCGTGCAGCTTGGTGATCTCGCGCGCCACGGCCACCCGCCGACCGGACAAGGCCGTAGCGATGGCGCCCAGAGCCTTGGTCAGGCGCGGTCCGCTTTCGTAGAACACCAGCGTCGCGTCGACCGCAGCAAACTCCGCCAGCATATCCGCCCGCGCCTTTTCCTTCATCGGCAGGAAACCGGCGAACAGGAAGCGGTCGCTCGGCAGGCCTGCCAGCGTGATCGCGGCGATGGCGGCGCAGGGGCCGGGGATCGTGGTGACCGGCACGCCCGCCTCGCGTGCGGCATTGACCAGCCGGTATCCCGGATCCGAGATCAGCGGTGTGCCTGCATCGCTCACCAGCGCGACCGCGCGCGTCTCCATGCTCTCGACAAGCCGCGCCCGGTCGCGCTCATCGGCATGGTCGTTATAACGCCACAGCGGCTTGGAAAGGCCGAGGTGCTTCATCAGCTTGCCGGTGACGCGCGTGTCTTCGCAGGCGACCCCGTCGCACCGCCTCAGCACGTCGACTGCCCGCAAGGTGATGTCGTTCAGATTGCCAATCGGCGTCGCGACGATATAGAGGCCCGGCGCAAGTGCGGCGTCCAGGTCCGAACCGGGATTGTGTGCGTCGCTGGAACTGGTCACCAACCGGCCATGAACCAATCGAGGGGATTTTCGCAAGCATGATGGGCACCAGCAAGATTAAGCTCGGCACTATTCGCCGCATGATGCTCGCTTTCGGCACCGGCCTGCTGCTCGCCGGCTGCCAGCTCATCCCCGATGTCTCGGGGCCGAGCACGCCACCGCCGCCGACGTCCCAGCCGGGGCCCTCCACCGGCGATTCGCGGACGCCGCCGCCGATCCCGCGCGACACGCCCCTTCCCCTGCCGCAGGATGAGGCACGCCACCGGGTCGCGCTGCTGGTGCCGACCGGCGGCGAAAACGGGCGCGTCGGCCAGTCGATCGCCAATGCGACCACCATGGCGCTGCTCGATACGAATGCCGACAACCTGCGTATCACCACTTATGACACGTCCGACGATCCGCGCGGTGCCGCAAGGCGCGCCATCGCCGAAGGAAACCAGCTGATCCTCGGCCCGCTGCTCGGTCGCAACGTGGCGGACGTGCTGGCCGAGGCGCGCCCGGCGGGCATTCCGCTGATCGCCTTTTCCAACGATGTCAGCGTCGCCTCGCCCGATGTCTATCTGATGGGCCTCTCGCCCTCGCAATCGGTTGCCCGCACGGTCGAGTTCGCCCGTGGCCAGGGTGCCCGCAATTACGGCGCGCTGGTGCCCGATGGCGAGTATGGCCGGCAGGCGGAGCTTGCCCTGATCGAGGCGCTGCGCGGCGTCGGCGGCACCCTCGTCGCGACCGAGCGCTATTCGCGCAACGAAGGTTCCGCGGCCAGTGCCGCGCGTCGTCTGCGGGCGCGCGGCGGGTTCGATACCGTGATGATCGCCGACAGCCCGCGCCTCGCGATTATCGCGGCGGACGAGCTGCGCGGCGAGACCGGCACCGCCCCGCGTCTGCTCGGCACCGAGCTGTGGAGCGGCGAGAGCGCGATTCCCGAAGCCGAAGCCATGCGCGGCGCGCTGTTTTCGGCCCTGTCGGATGGGCGCTATCGTCGCTTTTCGGACAGCTACCGCAACCGCTTCGGCAATTCGCCCTACCGCATCGCGACGCTCGGCTACGACAGCGTCCTGCTCGCGCTGCGGGTGGCGGGCGAAGGCTGGCAGCCGGGCACGCCCTTCCCCACCCGCGAGCTGACCGATGCGGGTGGCTTCCTCGGCCTCGACGGGGCCTTCCGCTTCCGCGCCGACGGCACCGCGCAGCGCACGCTGGAGGTGCGCGAGGTGCGCGACGGGCAGGTCGTGGTCGTCTCGCCCGCGCCGGACAGTTTCTGATCGGCCGAAACCTGCGGACAGGGGCACCGCGCGGCTTGTGAAGCGGCGTGCCCGCGCCCAGAGTCGGGCCCATGTCCGATGATCTGTTCGACGGTACGCCGACCTCCAGCGGCGACTATGATTCCTCTTCCATCGAGGTGCTCGAAGGGCTCGAGCCCGTGCGCCGCCGCCCCGGCATGTATATCGGCGGGACGGACGACCGCGCGCTGCATCACCTCGCCGCCGAAGTCCTCGACAACGCGATGGACGAGGCCGTGGCAGGCCACGCCACCCGGATCGAGATGCGGCTCGATGAAGGAAACCGGCTCTCGGTAACCGACAACGGGCGCGGCATCCCGGTGGACGAGCACCCCAAATATCCCGGCAAGTCGACGCTCGAAGTGATCCTCTCGACGCTCCACTCGGGCGGCAAGTTCTCGGGCAAGGCCTACGCGACCTCGGGGGGCCTGCACGGGGTCGGCGTTTCCGTGGTCAATGCCCTGTCGGAAAACACGCGGGTCGAGGTTGCGCGCGACAAGACGCTCTACGCGCAGGAGTTCTCCAAGGGCCAGACGCTCGGCCCTATCGAGGAAGTCGGCGCGGCCCCCAACAGGCGCGGCACCACGGTCAGCTTCACACCCGACCCGGAGATTTTCGGCGAGCGCAAGTTCAGCGCAAAGCGGCTGTTCCAGCTAGCGCGCTCGAAGGCCTATCTCTTCGCAGGTGTCGAGATTCGGTGGAAGTGCGCGGAAAGCCTCGCGGGCGAAGACGTGCCGACCGAGGAGACGTTCAAGTTCCCCGGCGGGCTCGCCGATCATCTCGCGCAGCGGATCGAGGGGCGCGAATGCGTCACCGCAGAGCCGTTCACGGGGCGCCAGGATTTCCCGCAAGTGGACGGTACATCGCAGGGCCGCGTCGAGTGGGCGATTGCCTGGCCGCTCTTCTCCGACGCTGCGACCAGCTGGTACTGCAACACCGTGCCTACCCCCGATGGCGGGACGCACGAGCAGGGCCTGCGCAATGCGCTGACCAAGGGCCTGCGTGCCTTCGGCGATCTCGTCGGCCAGAAGAAGGCGAAGGACATCTCTGCCGATGACGTGATGGCGGGCGCCGAGGTGCTGCTCTCCGTCTTCATCCGCGATCCACAGTTCCAGAGCCAGACCAAGGACCGGCTGACCTCGCCCGAGGCGGCGAAATTGGTCGAGAATGCGGTGCGCGACCATTTCGACCATTTCCTCGCCGACAACATGGAGCGCGGCAAGGCGCTGCTGGGCGAAGTGATGGAGCGCATGGAAGAGCGCCTGCGCCGCCGCGCCGAGCGCGAGGTGAAGCGCAAGACCGCGACCAATGCCAAGAAGCTGCGTCTGCCCGGCAAGCTGACCGATTGTTCGGGCGAGACCGACGGCGAGACCGAGCTGTTCATTGTCGAAGGCGATTCGGCCGGAGGCAGCGCCAAGCAGGCGCGCGACCGCAAGACGCAGGCGATCCTGCCGATCCGGGGCAAGATCCTCAATGTCGCGTCCGCCAGTGCCGACAAGATCCGCGCCAACAGCGAGATCGCGGACCTGATCCTCGCGCTCGGCTGCGGCGTGCGCAAGGATTGCGACGCCGATGCGCTGCGATACGACCGCGTGGTCATCATGACCGACGCCGATGTCGACGGCGCGCACATCGCGACGCTGTTGATGACCTTCTTCTTCCAGGAAATGCCGGACATTGTCCGCAAGGGCCACCTCTTCCTCGCCCAGCCGCCGCTCTACCGGCTGACCAGCGGCAAGGAGAGCCGCTACGCGCGCGACGAGGAGCACCGGCGCGAGCTGGAAGAGACGGTCTTCAAGGGCAAGAAGATCGAGATCAGCCGCTTCAAGGGCCTCGGCGAAATGAACCCCGCGCAGCTGCGCGAAACGACCATGCATCCGGACAGCCGGAGCCTGATCCGCATTACTCTGCCCCCCGAGTTCGAGGACCGCGCGGCGGTGAAGGAACTTGTCGGCCAGCTGATGGGCCGCAACCCGGAACACCGCTACCAGTTCATTCAGAACAAGGCCGGAGACCTCGACCGCGAGCTGATCGACGCCTGAGGCCGGAAATGTTTGATGAAATCGTAATTGTCGTTCTAACTGCGGCCGCCACATCGGCGCTATGGTTCATCCAAAGGTGGTTTACGCGTGCGGGTTCCGATGAGCTAATAGCCCGGACATCCTCGGTGCTTTCGCTTCATACGAAGCTTAAAGCTACAGGTATGTCCGACAACGAAGCGATTACATTCCTTAGTGATCTCGGCATAGAGCAGGTTGCCCTCGAAAAGTTCGTTCGCAGAGGAAAATCTAACTACAACGCCAAAAATTCGCCTCTCCACACGACCGGAGCAATAGGCGCTCAATTGGATGCGAGGGCACAAACGCTCGATCACGAAATCGCAGAGCTTATTCTTAAACTTACGATATTAGCCAGCGATCCGGAATACTCCACTGCGCTTGAAAAAGCACAGAAAGCTTGGAAGAAATACCAAGAAGCGGAAAGTCGCGCTGCCTACGAAGAATATCGTCATGGGACAATCCGTAGTTCATCTTCTCTTTCGACCAGCATCGAATTAGCTGAACTTCGTATTGCCTATCTGAAGGACAAGATAGCCTACAAGGAGGCGCTTTGATTCGACGCCTGAGGCGATTGCATATGGCGGGCGCACCAGCAGCTCTGTAATGTGGAGGCGCTAAGCAAGGCCACTTTCGGGGAGAGGTGCGATGCCGAGTGTGCGGGTCAGTCTGGCGATTGCGGGCTTTTCCATCGCCCTGGCCTCCTGCGGGGTGCCCTCCCCCGATCCCGCGCTGTGGCAGACCGATCTTGGCGCCTGCCCGACCATCGCGACGGTCGAGCAGGCGAACCCCGATCATATCTTCGTGATGTCCAGCAGCCTGCCCGATTGCCGCACCGGCGCCATGCGGTTCTCGACCTATCGTAGCAACCGGGGCATGACCTTCGCGCAGGCGCAACTCACCGGCCCCGAGGATGAGCCGGCCCGGACCCACACCACCCGCCGCTTCGCGGACCGCGAGACGTGGCGCGACGCCATCCGGAAGGCGGTGTCGAGCGAAGGGGGCAGTTCGGGCAAGCTCGCGATTTATGTCCACGGCTACAACAACTCCTACGAAGAAGCGCTGCGCACGGGCGAGATCGTGCGCCGCTCCTTCGAATATTCGGTGCCGACTGTGGTTCTGTCGTGGCCCTCGCGGGACCGCGGACTGAGCTATATCTACGACGAGGCCAGTCTGGGCTGGGCGCAGCAGTATAACAGCGAGGTTCTGGCCGATCTGGCCGAAATCGCGAGCGACATCACTCTGGTCTCGCACAGCATGGGCGGGCGCGCGCTGATCCAGAGCGTGCTCGATCTCGATACGCGCTATCCCGGGCGGGCGCGGAACGTGAAGCGGCTGGTGATCGCCTCGCCCGATGTCGACCGGCACCGGGTCTTGAGGGACGGAGGCGAGATCGATCGCCTGTTGACCTTCGGCCAGCCGGACTCGACCGAGCGGCGCGACATCGTCGTCTACACTTCGGCCGAGGACCGCCCCATCTGGCTCTCGCAGATGGCACATGGCTATGCCCGGCTCGGCACGACCCAGTGCCGCTACTCGGTCGACTACGCGGACCGGGAGGTGGCCAAATCCCGGCGGCAGGACTGCCATGCAACGCGCTTTCGCGACAATTTCTGGATCGTGGACACCTCGAACAGCCCCGGGCCGGACTCGGATTTCTGGCGCCATTCCGACGTCTTCGAATCCTGCACGGGGCGTGCGGACCTGCGCGCGTTCCTGATGGGCCGGCACGACGTGCCCTGGCGCGAAAGGCTCGATTCGGAGAGCTACCCGGACTGGCAGGCGACGCCCGAATGGGCGGGTCGGGTCGGGTGGCGTCTGGTGGACGACCCCGGCCTTCAGCAGGACGGCGAGTGTGTCGAATGGATGCCCGCCGGGGAGCGCACGCTGTCAGCCACCAATTGAGGCGAGCGCGAAAAAATCTTCGCCCCCTCTGTAAGAAATCCGCTTGGCCAGCGACTAAAGGGGCATGACCGGGCAACAGGCCACACTTTACACTCAAGCGGGCGAGCAGTTCGCCCCCGCTATCGCCCGGCTTGCCCGCGCGATGGAACGCGATACCGACAAGGCGCGCGATCTCGAACAGGACATCCACCTCGAATTGTGGCGCAGCTTCGCGCGGTTCGACGGGAACTGCGCGCTCAAGACATGGGTCTTCCGCGTTGCGCATAATGTCGCCGCCGACCATGTGGGGCGCGCCTCGCGGAAACCCGCCACGGTCGATCTCGACGAAATCGATACCCTGCCCGCGCCCGGCGATGGCGAAGCCGCACAGGCCGACAGCCACGCCCTCGCCCGGCTCCATTCGATCATCCGCACCCTCCCCCTGCTCGACGCGCAGGTCATCCTGCTGTGGCTCGAAGGCCATTCGGGCGCGGAGATCGCGGAAGTGACGGGCCTTTCCAGCGGTGCAGCGGCCACGCGGCTGTCGCGGCTGAGGAACAGGCTCGCCGCGCAATTCCAACTCCCGGAGGTCGAGAATGACCGATAGTCTCCAGCAACTCTGGCGCGCAGACGATGCCGCCGACAGCTTCACGGACCCGGCCCGGCTCGAGAAGCGCAGGACGCGGTTCGAGCGGACGATCCGCCGTCGCAACCTGATCGAATATGCGGCGGGCGCCCTGCTGCTGTGCCTCGAAGTGCCCGCTTTCATCATGTTCGCCGCGAGCGGGCAGACGCTGATGGCAGGCGCGATCGTCCTGATGCTGGGCGGCACCATTGCCGTGATGTGGAACCTGCACAGGCGCGCCTCGATGCGCTCCCGCCGTCCGGAGGAGGATTGCCGCAGCCACCTGATTGCGCAGTACCGCCGCCAGGCGGAGGCGCTGCGCACGGTGCCGTTTTGGTATATCGGGCCGCTGATGCCCGGGGTGCTGGGTGTCTACGGCACGGTCGCAATCGAGGCGGCAAGGCGCGGACGGTTCGCCGAGTTCGTCTCCGAGATGGGCCTGCCTTTCGGCCTCACGCTCGCCTTCTTCGGCTTCGTCATCTGGCTCAACCTGCGTGCCGCACGTGCTCTGCAGCGGCAGGCGGAGGAGCTGGAAGCGGCGTGAGCACGCGCCCGCCTCTAGTCGCCGCGCTCGGTATGAATATGCAGATGCCCTTCGAGCGTGCGGTGGACCGGGCACTTGTCCGCGATCTCCATCAGCTTGTCGCGCTGCTCGGCGGTCAGTCCGTCCCCGAGCAAGGTGATGACGCGGTTGAGCGCCTGGATCTGCGCATCCTGCTCCTCGCAATGGTCGCAATCTTGCGCATGACCGCGCTCGTGCGTCAGCGCGATCCGCGCGCCCTCGAAGGGCAGGCCCTTGCGATCCGCGTACATCTTCATCGTCATCGCGGTGCAGGTGCCGAGCGCGGCGAGCAGCAGGTCGTAGGGCGTGGGGCCGGTGTCGTCGCCGCCATAGCTGCGCGGTTCGTCGGCGACGAAGCGGTGCGAGGCGGTGTGAACCTCGGTGCCGAACTTGCCGTTGCCGGTGCAGACCACCACGCCGTCCTCGGGCATCGGCCAGTCCTCCTTCATCGGCAGGTAGCGTGCGCCCCACGCGGCGATCACATCGGCGATGAAATGCGCGTCTTCGGCCCTGGTCAGCAGGTGATCGGCCCCGGCGAGGCTGACGAAGCTCTTGGGATGCAGCGCGGCGGTGAACAATGTGGACGCATTGTCGACCCCGACGACCTCGTCGGTCGGCGAATGCGCGATGAGGATCGGCAGTTTCAGCCGCCCGACTTCCTGCGGCAGGTCGATGGCGCGGGTCTTGTCGAGAAACTCGCGGCTGAGGTGGAAGGCGCGCCCGGCGATGGTCACTTCGCCCTCCCCGTCGCGCTCGATCGCCTCCAGATCGCCTTCGATGTTGCCCAGCACGTGGGGAACATCGGCCGGTGCGCCGATGGTCGCGATGGCGGCGATCCGGTCGCGCCCGATCATGTCCGCCGCCGCCAGCACCGCCGCCCCGCCAAGGCTGTGGCCGATCAGCAGGATCTGGCTGCCGAACCGATCGCACAGGTGATTGGCCGAAGCGACCAGATCCTCGACATCGCTGGCGAACCCCGCGCGCCCGAAATCGCCGCCGCTGCCGCCCAGCCCGGTAAAATCGAACCGCAGGCATGCGATCCCCTGCTCGGCCAGCGCCCGCGTCACCTCGACCGCCGCCTTGCTCTGCTTCGTGCAGGTGAAGCAATGCGCGAACAGCGCGGCCCCGCGCACCAGCCCGGTCGGCAGCTCGAGCGAGCCCGCCAGATCGTGCCCGGCGGGGGTGCGGATGGAGAGCTTTTCGGTGGGCATCGTGGGGTGTCTCCTGCGGCAATGCTGCGTCCGAGCATTTAGCCGTTTCGCTAAATAACGTAACGTGGTAATCGATCCGGAAAGGGAGAACTAACATGCAGGTCAAGACAATGCGCGCCTTGATGATGGGGGTCGCGCTCGCCTTCGGTTCGGTCGGCACCCTCGCCAGCCCGGCAATGGCGCAGACGGAGGCGACACAGGAATCGCCTTTCGAGGCGCGCGCGGCGGATGTCGTTTCGCTGATCGAGGGGGAAGGCGATGCAACCGAGGTATTTTCGCCGACCTTCCTGGCGCAGGTCTCGGCCGAGCAGTTCGCGACGATCAGCCAGCAACTGACCGCACAGCTCGGCGATATCGTGGGCGTCGAATCGGTCGAGCCGACCGGCGAGAACGCGGCGCAGATCACCCTTCGCTTCGAAAAGGCGCTGGCGAGCGGCCCGATGACGCTCGAAGCCGAGGCGCCCTACCAGATATCCGGACTGCTGTTGAACGATATCAAGCCCGTCGCGACCGGGCCGGACGCCATCTCCGCCGACATGGAGGCGCTGTCGGGCAGCGCCGCGGCGTGGTTCGGCCCGCTCGATGGCGAGGCGATCTACACCTATGGCGATACCGCGCAGCCCTTTGCCATCGGTTCGACCTTCAAGCTGTACGTGCTCGCCGCCCTGTCCCGCGCGGTCAGCGAAGGCCGGTTGGCGTGGGACGATGTGATTCCCCTCGATGCGAAGAGCTTTCCTAGCGGGATCATGCAGAACTGGCCCGATGGCGCTCCGGTGACGCTGCATACTGCGGCCACGCTGATGATCTCGATCAGCGACAACACCGCGACCGACCTGCTGATGCGCACCGTGGGCCGCGAGGCGATCGAGGCGGAGATGCGCGCCAGCGGCCATGCCGATCCGGCCCAGTCCTTCCCCTTCCTGACCACCCGCGAGATGTTCGTCATCAAGTCCGGCGATCTGGGCGAAGCTTTTGCCGCCGCCTCCGAAGCGCAGCGCCGCGAAATGCTCGCCGCGCTCGACCTGTCGGATATCGACGAGGAACGCTTCTACGCCACCTTCACCTCGGGCACGCCGGTGCTGATCGAGGATATCGAATGGTTCGCGAGCATGGCGGATCAGCGGGCGCTGATGCGCGTGCTCGCCGCCCTGCCCGAGGATACCGCGCGCCAGATCATGGCCGTAAACACGGTGTTCGACGAGGAGGAAACCGCCGGGTGGGACTATGTCGGCTACAAGGGCGGTTCGGAAGCAGGCGTGCTCAACATGAGCTGGCTGCTGCGCGACGAAGCGGGCCGGTGGCACATGCTCGCGATCGCCCAGATGGACCCTACGGCAGAAGTCGATACGACCAGCCTCCTTCTCCTCGCCAAGCGAATCCTCGCGCTCGCCGAATAGGCGCCGCCCCTTGCGAGGCTTGGCGCAGGGCCCTAGCAGGTTGCGAAACAGGACTTGATAGGGCCCCACATGGAACGTTTCGAAGGCACCAAAGACTACATCGCAACCGACGATCTGAAGGTGGCGGTCAACGCGGCGGTCACGCTGCGCCGCCCGCTGCTGGTCAAGGGCGAGCCGGGCACGGGCAAGACCGTACTGGCGCACGAGATCGCCAAGGCTGTCGACGCACCGCTGATCGAGTGGAACGTCAAGTCGACCACGAAGGCGCACCAGGGCCTGTACGAATACGACGCGGTCGCACGCCTGCGCGACGGCCAGCTGGGCGACGAGCGCGTCCACGACATTTCGAACTACATCAAGAAGGGCAAGCTGTGGGAGGCTTTCGAGAGCCCCGAGCTGCCAGTGCTGCTGATCGACGAGATCGACAAGGCCGATATCGAGTTCCCCAACGACCTGTTGCAGGAGCTCGACCGGATGAGCTTCGATGTCTACGAGACGCAGCAGCGGATCGAGGCGAAGGAACGCCCGATCGTGGTCATCACCTCGAACAACGAGAAGGAGCTGCCCGACGCCTTTCTGCGCCGCTGCTTCTTCCACTACATCGCCTTCCCCGATCGCGACACGATGCGCGAGATCATCGACGTGCATTTCCCCGGCATCCAGAAACAGCTCGTCACCAAGGCGATGGAGATCTTCTACGACATTCGCGACGTGCCGGGCCTGAAGAAGAAGCCGAGCACCAGCGAACTGCTCGACTGGCTCAAGCTGCTGCTGAACGAAGACATGCCGGTCGAGGTGTTGCAGGACGCGAACCCGAACAAGGCGATCCCGCCGCTGCATGGCGCGCTGCTCAAGAACGAGCAGGACGTGATGCTGTTCGAACGGCTCGCCTTCATGGCCCGCCGCCAGCAGTAATGGGCGAGCGCGCGGCAGGTGCGCGCCCGTGGCATCGGCGGGCGTGGGGCAGCTGGCCCGCCGCGCTGACATGGGGCCTTGCCACGCTGGTCCTGTCGCTTGCGATGGGACGCGTGTTTCCGCAGGAGCTGGCCTCTCCGCCAGCCCAGTGGGCCCTCGCCAGCCCGGTGCTCGCCTTCGAGTTCGCAACCGAGCCATCGCATCTTGTTGCCATTTTCGGCACGGTGGCGGACCCGCTCTCCTCCGCCAGGGTTGCTGCGATGGATGCGGGCAACCGGCTCGATTACCTGTTCATGCTGTTCTACGGCAGCCTGATCCTGGCCTTCTTCGGCGCGGGGGGCGCCACGACCGGAGACCGGCGCTGGTGGCTGGCCGGATGGCTCGGCCCGCTGGCGGCGGCATCGGACGCGGTCGAAAACGCGCTTTTGCTGTCGATAACCGCCGACATGTCCGACCCTTCGGGGGAGCTCGCACTCCTGCCAGTTTTCGTCTGGACGAAATTCGGCTTGCTGGCGCTGTCGAGCGGGCTCGCGGGCTGGTTGTTCATCAGGATGCGGGCCTGGCCCCTGGCGCTTCTCTGCCTTCCGGGTGCGGTGCTGATCGTTCCCGCGATCCTGGCCCGATGGACCTATGGCGAACTTCTCGTCCCCGGCACTGCGCTGACATGGCTGGTCATGCTGCTCTGGGCAGGTTGGCGCACTGCGCGGAAGACAGCCTAGCGTCGCCGACGCTGCGTCACTTCACGGGGAAGCAATCCGTACCCGACCGTTTGAGCGACGTGCAGGAGGCATAGGCCCCCGGCCCGCTCACCCGCAGGCGGTAATACTGCTTCGATCCGACAACGGCGGGGATGATGGCCTTCTCGTAGCGTTCGAGCTCGGGATGGCGGGCACTGATCCGCGCCCAGTAGGCCTCGGCCTCGGTGGGGCTGCCTTTCGCGGCGAGCTGGATCGTCTGGCTCTCGCCCGACGAAGTGGCGCGCTTCGGCGGTGCGGGCGGCGCGGGAGAAGAGGGCTCCGGCTCTGGCGCGGGCGCCTGCGCGATCTGCGGTTCCTCCGGCGCGTCGGCGAACTCGGGCGGCAGCAGGTTTTCGGGCGCGCTGTCCAGATCCGCAAGCCGCGGTTCGCCGCCCTGGATCAGGTGGCCCCGCTGGCCCGGCCGGGGCATCGGCATGGCGAGCGCCAGTTGCCGGGCCTGGCCGTCGGATTCGAGCTTGTGGTTGGTCACGACCACGGTCGTCGTCCCCTTCCCCGTCACCTGATAGAGCGACTTGGCGAAGTCCGCTGGCAGGCGGATGCAGCCATGCGACGCCGGATAGCCGGGCAGCCTGCCCGCGTGGATCGCGATGCCGGTCCATGTAAGGCGCTGCATGTGCGGCATCGGCGCATTCGAGTAGATGTTCGAGCGGTGAAACACCTTCTTCTGCAGGATCGGGAAGATGCCGATTGGCGTGTCATGCCCCGGTTTCCCGGTCGAGACGGGCGATGTGCCCCACAGCGTGCCGTCCTTGAAGACGTACATCTCCTGCGAGCCCTTGCTGATCACAATGAGTACGCCGGAGCGCAGCGCATCGCTCACCCGGGGCGGCATTCCGGCGGCGGGTTTCGCGGTCCTGACCGGCTCGGGCTTCGGGATGACCTTCTGCACGACCGGATTCGAGACGTAGACGATATCCTGAGTCGCAACCGGCGCGGAAGGATCCTCGGAGGCGTAACCCTCTGGCATAAATGTCAAAAAGGCCGCGCAGAGCACGGCCGCCACGACTATTAGGGAAAAGGCCCCCTTAACCATGTTTTCAGTGTTGAACGGCCGGCCGATTCGATTCAACACAATTCGTTAACCATATCGCGCGGGAAACCGCCCCGCTTGCCCCTTCCCCGGCTTCACCCTAGGCACGGTGGCAACGGAAGGAGCGGTCGCCAGTGTTTTTCAATTTCGTCGACGAACTGCGCGCGGCGGGCATTTCCGCCAGCTTCAAGGAGCACCTGACGCTGCTTGAGGCGCTCGATAAGGATGTGATCGAGCAGACGCCCGAGGCGTTCTACTACCTCGCCCGCGCGACCTTCGTGAAGGACGAAGGCCTGCTGGACCGCTTCGATCAGGTGTTCTCCAAGGTCTTCAAGGGCATCATGACCGACTACGGCCAGGAACAGGTCGACATCCCCGAAGACTGGCTGAAGGCGGTCGCCGAGAAATACCTCACCGAAGAGGAAATGGCGCAGATCGAGAAGATGGGCTCGTGGGACGAGCTCATGGACACGCTCAAGAAGCGTCTGGAAGAGCAGAAGGAACGCCACGAGGGCGGCAACAAGTGGATCGGCACGGGCGGCACCTCGCCCTTCGGCCATTCGGGCTACCACCCCGAAGGCGTGCGGATCGGCGGCGAGAGCAAGAACAAGCGCGCGGTGAAGGTGTGGGAGAAGCGCGAGTTCAAGAATCTCGACAACACCAAGGAACTGGGCACTCGCAATATCAAGATGGCGCTTCGCCGCCTGCGCCGCTTCGCGCGCGAGGGCGCTGCGGACGAGCTGGATATCGACGCGACGATCGACGGCACCGCCAAGCAGGGCTGGCTCGATATCCACATGCGGCCCGAACGGCGCAATGCGGTGAAGCTGCTGCTGTTCCTCGACGTCGGCGGCTCGATGGACCCGTTCATCAAGGTGACCGAGGAGCTGTTCAGCGCGGCCACATCCGAGTTCAAGAACCTCGAATTCTTCTATTTCCACAACTGCCTCTACGAAGGCGTGTGGAAGGATAACCGCCGCCGCTGGCAGGAACGCACGAAGACCTGGGACATCCTCCACAAGTACGGCCACGACTACAAGGTGGTGTTCGTCGGCGATGCCGCGATGAGCCCCTACGAGATCACCCATCCGGGTGGCAGCGTGGAGCACATGAACGAGGAAGCGGGCGCGACCTGGATGCAGCGCATGACCAATACCTATCCGGCGACGGTCTGGCTCAACCCGATCCCCGAACGGCAGTGGAATTACTCGCAGTCGACCAGCATCATGAAGCAGCTGGTCAATGATCGCATGTATCCGCTCACCCTCGACGGGCTGGACGATGCGATGCGCGAATTGAGCCGCAAGCAGGGCTAGGCTATGCTCCGGGAAGAGAGGAGAAAGACTATGCGGATAGCTATCTTGCTCGGCGCGCCTTTGATTATGGGGCTCGCTCCTACTGCGGAGACACCCCCCGCTCCCCCATCCTCTTCCTTCGGAACGCCGGGCTATGGTCGCTCTACGCCGTCAGCGAGTGAGTATCCCGGCGAGTCCTGCACCGACGTGGTCGAGCATGCGCGCGAGGCCAATGGGCAGCCCCCGCTCGATGAACGCGACGGCGAAGCGCCCGAGCCGATGATGTACAAGGCGGTGGACCGCGACGTCGGTGGCTGCGACGTGCTGGTGATGGCCGACGATACGGACGATATCCGCCCCGTCCCGCAGGGCGGTCCGCTGGTGCTGCACCCCGCAGACGGCAACTGAGCGCTTCGCGCAACATTCTGGACGGGGCGAGCACGGGATGGGAGACGACGGCGAAGCATTTCTCTACCTTGCGGTCCTCACATCGATCATCCTCGGGCTGGCGATCCAGCAGGTCCTGCTCGGCTATCGCGATCTGATCCTGACGCGATCGAAGGCGCGGCTGTTTGCGCCGGTTCTCACCTGGTCGGCGATCATCCTGCTGATCGTCGCCCAGAACTGGTGGGAGAGCTTCGGCCTTATCGGGCAGCAGGACTGGAATTTCCTGAGCTTCGGAATGATCCTGCTTCAGGCGCTCATCATCTACATGCTGGCGGCCGTCGTCTTTCCCCGGACGGAGGGCGACGTGCCGATCGATCTGCGCGATCACTATTTCCGCGAGCGCACCTCGCTCTATGCGATCGCGATGGCCTACGTGGTTTCCAGCCCGGTGCGCGCTCTGATTGTCGACGGAACGCTCCTGCCCGCGCTGGACCTTGTGTTTCACGCGGTTTTCCTGGGGAGCTTCATTGCCCTCGCGGTGGTCAGGCGGGCCATCGTGCATCAGGTGCTCGTCCCGCTCGTCCTGCTCGCATTCGTTACCTATATCGCGACGATGACCCCGGTGCTGGCGGGTGGCTGAGATGCGCGGCGCGAGCCGCTTTCAGCAGATCCGCGCGCGGCTCGAGGCATTCGATCCCGGTTCCGGCTGGCGGCTTTGGCTCTACGAATTCCTGCTGTTCGGCTTCAAGCAGGGCTGGGCCTGCCTGTTCGGCGGGCTGCTGCTCGCACTGCTTCTGGCGACGCATTTCCTTTACCCCGATGATGCCCCCCTCGCCCGTTACGATTTCCTGACGCTGGCCGCGCTGGCGATCCAGCTGAGCATGCTCGCCTTCCGGCTGGAGACGTGGGACGAGGCGAAGGTGATCCTGATTTTCCATGTCGTCGGCACGGTGATGGAGATCTTCAAGACCTATGCGGGGTCTTGGGTCTATCCGGAGCCGTCGCTGCTAAGGATCGGCGGTGTGCCGCTGTTTTCCGGCTTCATGTACGCAGCCGTCGGCAGCTACATTGCGCGCGTCTGGCGGATCTTCGACTTCCGCTACACCGGCTATCCGCCGCAATGGACCACATGGCTGCTCGCCGCAGCGATCTACGCCAACTTCTTCCTCCACCACTACTGGGTCGACATCCGCTGGCTGCTGTTCGGCCTCACGGCGCTGATCTTCATCAGGACACGCATCTACTTCCGCAACTTCCGCAAGCACCGCTGGATGCCGCTGCTGGTCGGCTTCGGGCTGGTGGCGCTGTTCATCTGGTTTGCCGAGAATATCGGCACCTTCGCGCGCGCCTGGTCCTATCCGGGGCAGGAGCAGGTGTGGCGACCGGTCCACCTCGCCAAGTTCGGTAGCTGGTATCTGCTGATGATCATCAGCTTCGTGCTGGTCGCGCTCGTGCAGCCTATTCGCAGGCCGGATCAGTAAAGCAGGTGCGGCGCGATCGCCTCGCGCCATTCGTTCTCGTCGGTGGTGGCCATCCGGTCGAGGTCGACCGGCGAGGCGGATGGATCGTCGACCCATTGGCGCAGCGAGGGGCCGCCATTGATGACATCGATGGCGAGCCGCTCCAGCTCGTATTCGTAGGGAAAATCGCGCCAGATGTCGTAGTCCGGGTAGAGCGTGCGGATCGCCTTGAAGGCGAGCGCCTGCAGCCTCCACGGCCGGAACGCGGCGTGATGGTAGAACGGGCCTTCCGCGTGGATCATCAGGCCGTGACACAGCTCGCCAGAATGCTTGTGAAAAGTCGGCTCGAACCAGCATTCGCGCAGCGCGCAGCCCTTGAGCCAGTTGGGCGCGATCCGCTCCATCTCGGCCAGAACCGCCTTCGCGTCGATATCGGGCGCGCCGAACAGCACTTCCAGCGGGCGGGTCGTACCCCGCCCTTCGGAGAGCGTCGCGCCCTCGAGCATCACCGTTCCGGCATAGGCACGCGCCATATTGACGTTGGCGGCATTGGGTGACGGATTGATCCAGATGCGATCCGTGGGCCAGCCGAACCCGGCACCCTCGGGCTCCCAGCCCTCCATCGCGATCACGCGGTAATCGACGTCGAGCCCGAAGTGATCGATGAACCAGTGGCCCATCTCGCCCATGGTGAGCCCGTGGCGCATCGGCATCGGCCCTGCGCCGACGAAGCTCTCCTGCCCCGGCATTAGCAGCGTGCCCTCGACCGGGCGTCCCGCGGGATTGGGCCGGTCGAGCACCCACACGCTCTTGCCGTGCTTCGCGCCCTCTTCCAGCAGATAGAGCAGCGTCGTGACGAAGGTGTAGATGCGGCAGCCCAGATCCTGCAGATCGAACAGGAACACGTCCGCGCTCGACATCATCTGACCCGTAGGGCGGCGGACCTCGCCGTAAAGGCTGAACACCGGGATGCCGTAGGTGGGATCGGTCTCGTCCGCCGTCTCCACCATATTGTCCTGCTTGTCGCCCTTCAGCCCGTGCTGCGGGCCGAAGGCGCTGGCGAGATTCACCCCCGCCGCGACCAGCGCATCGAGGCTGTGCTGGAGAGTCTCAGTGACCGAGGCCGGGTGGGCGACCAGCGCGACCCGCCTGCCGTCCAGCTCTTGAAGCAGGTCCGGCTCGGAAAGTAGCCGGTCGATACCGAATTTCATGCGTGCTGGAGGGCCTCCTTGGGTTTGGCGGGTGCGCTGCTGCCAAACCGGATAGCGAAGCTCATCGGATCGTGGAAGTCGGGCTCGTCGCGACGGTGCGCCATCGACCAGAGCGAATGGTGCCCGCCCTCTTCCTCGATCACCGCGCACAGCGATGCCGAGCGAACGCCGTCGAGCAGGCGTGCGGGCAGGCGCACGGTGACTGTGATGACGCTGGGCCCGCGCTGGAAATCGATCTGCGGTGCCACTTCGGGCACATAGTCACCGATCAGCTTGCGGTAGGATGCGAACTGGAATGCGGCCCAGTCACCTGCGGGCGCGAAGTTGAACTCGCGATAGCGGCCGTTCTGGTCGTAGAGGAAGAATTCGAGGCAGGTGCGCCGCCACAGGTCGTCCTGGCTGCGATGTGCATAGCCGCGCGGCACCACCACCTTGCCCGACTGGTTGATCCGGTAGCGCAGCAGCAACTCGCCACCCATCAGCCGCATCATCGTAACCGAAATGCCGCTGACTTCGAGCGGCGGCGTGGTCGGATGTGGTTTCAACCTGTACGTTTGCATTTACGACCCCCCATGCTAGCGGGCCCGATCTTTCCCCCCGGAGGAATCAGTGCCCACCTATCGATCCGAACTTCTGAACGTGCTCGATGCGCGGCACTATACGCACCAAATCACGGATGCGGAAAGACTTGATTTTCTTGCATCCGAGCAGATTGTCCCAGGATATGTCGGATTCGATCCGACCGCGCCTTCGCTGCATGTCGGCAGCCTGGTGCAGATCATGCTTCTGCGTCGCCTCCAGCAGACCGGCCACAAGCCGATCGTGGTGATGGGCGGCGGCACCGGCAAGGTCGGCGATCCTTCGGGCCGCGACGAGACCCGCCAGTTGATGACCGACGAGGTGATCGCGAGCAATATTGCCAGCATTCGCAAGGTGTTCGAGCGGTTGCTGACCTTCGGTGACGGGCCGACCGATGCGGTGATGGTCAACAACGACGAATGGCTTGCAGGGCTCAACTATGTCGATTTCCTGCGCGATATCGGCCCGCACTTCACCATCAACCGGATGCTGACCTTCGACTCGGTCAAGCTGCGGCTCGAGCGCGAGCAACCGCTGACCTTCCTCGAATTCAACTACATGATCCTGCAGGCCTACGATTTCCGCGAACTGGCGGAACGCTATGGCTGTCGCCTGCAACTGGGCGGCAGCGACCAGTGGGGCAATATCGTCAACGGAATAGAGCTGACCCGGCGCACCGGCGGGCCCGAACTGTTCGGGTTCACCACCCCGCTCGTCACCACGGCGGACGGCGCAAAGATGGGCAAGACCGCGGCGGGCGCGGTGTGGCTCAACGAGGATGCGCTGCCCGCCTATGATTTCTGGCAGTACTGGCGCAATACGGACGACCGCGACGTGGGCCGCTTCCTGCGCCTGTTCACCGATATTCCGCTGGACGAGATCGAGCGGCTCGAGCGCCTCGAAGGCGCGGAAATCAACGATGCGAAGATCGCCCTCGCCAATGCGGTGACCGCGCTCGTCCGGGGCGAGGATGCGGCGGCCAAGGCAGAAGCGACCGCGCGCGAAACCTTTGCGGGCGGTGCAGGCGGAGACCTGCCGGTCCTTAACGTGGGCGACGGCATGCCGCTGCCCGCAGCGCTCACCGCGCTGGGTTTCACCGCCTCGAACAAGGAAGCCAAGCGCAAGATCGCCGAGGGCGCGGTGCGGCTCGACGACGCGGTTCAGAGCGATCCTTCGACCATCGTGACCGCAGAAGACGGCGCGCAGCGGCGGCTTTCGCTCGGTCGCAAGAAGCACGGGGTCGTGACGCGGTAAGTCACTCGAATAGCGCGTTTTCGTCCCATATCAGGACAGGGCGGCTTAACTCAAAATCAGCGAATTGCCCGCATAAGCTGTCTTCTTGGAAAGGGCCACCAGGGCCCCCGGAGGATTTGTACTGTGGCTTCGCATCTCAGCGTGACCGACCAGCGGGCAGCAATCCGCCACCCGGTCGATTACAACGTGATCGCCGAGTATTTCGGCCGGGGCGATGTGCCCTTCCATATCAGCAATGTCTCCGCCACCGGCTTCATGATCGATAACGCGACCGACTGCGCGCGCGGAGATCGCGTGATCGTCAGCTATCCGGTCATAGGCCGGATCGAGGCCTATCTGATCTGGACCAAGGAAAACCGCGCGGGCTTCCAGTTCGAGCGGATCATCCGGGTGGACGATTTTCTGGAGATGATCGACCAGCTCCAGCCCAACCCGCGCCTGCGCCGCCGCCGCTAAGTCGCGCTGCGCCCAAGCTGGCCTTTCGTCGGCCAATCGAGATTTTGCTTTAGTCTGCCCAACCGGGCTGTCATGGCCGGTGCGTGACGGTGCCCGAAACCACCCCCGAAACCACGCCGCTGCGCATCCATAACTTCCGCGCCTACCTCGTCGCGCGGTTCACGATGATCGTCGGCCAATATGCGATGATCCTGATCATCGGATGGCAGACCTACACCATCGCGCGCGAAAGCGGGATGAGCGCTTACGGAGCCTCGGGCCAGCTTGCGCTGATCGGCCTGCTCCAGTTCCTGCCGCTGTTCGTCCTCTCGCCCTTCTCGGGCCTCGCGGCCGACCGCTTCAACCGCAAGACCGTGGCGCGGCTGACGATCCTGCTGCAGATGATCGGCGCAGGGTTCCTCGCCTGGATGACCTACGCGGACCGGATCGAGCTTGCCTCGCTGTTCGCGGTCGCCGTCCTGCTCGGCGTGGTGCGCGCCTTCAACGGCCCCGCCCTGTCAGCACTCGCCCCCAATCTTGTGCCCAAGGCGATCCTGCCAAATGCCATCGCGCTGTCCTCGATCGCGTGGCAGACCGGGATGATCGTGGGTCCGGCGATCGGTGGATATGCCTACGACGCAGCGCCCGCCCTGCCCTATGCCATCGCCACCGGCCTGTTCCTCGTCGCGATCATCGCCATCAGCACCATCGGCAAGGTGCCCCGCTCGCAGATTACCGGCGCGCAGAGGCCCATCGGCCAGGTGATCGACGGATGGCGCTATGTCCTGCGCAACAAGATGGTCCTCGGCGCGATCACGCTGGACCTGATGGCGGTGTTCCTTGCCGGAGCCACCGCGCTGTTCCCGCCCTTCGCCTACGACGTGCTGCAGGTGGGCGAGACCGGCCTTGCACAGCTCGCCGCGGCTCCGGCGGTGGGCGCGGCGCTGACGGCGGCGTGGTTCAGCTTTCGCCCCCTGCGCACCAATGTCGGTCCCAAGATGCTGTGGGCGGTCGCGCTGTTCGGCCTCGCGACGATCATCTTCGGCTTTTCGCGGTTCATGCCGCTGAGTCTCGCCATGCTGGTGATCGTCGGCGCGGCGGACATGTTCAGCGTCTATATCCGCCAGTCGCTGATCCAGCTTCACACGCCGGACGACAAGCGCGGGCGCGTCTCCTCCGCCAGCCTGCTGACCATCAGCGCCTCGAACGAGGGCGGCGATGCCTTCTCCGGCTTCCTCGCCAGCGTGATCGGCCCGGTCGCGGCGGTCGTCGCAGGGGGCGCAGGCGCTATCGCGGCGGTGGTTCTCTGGAGCAGGATCTTTCCCATATTGCGCACGACGCGGACCTTCGACGTACCGCAGGACGTTATCGACGCAGAGAAGTACGACAGACAAAAGCAGGAGAGCCCCTGATGAAAGCCGCCAACATCCTCGAAACCATCGGAAACACGCCGCATATCAGGCTCTCGAAGCTGTTTCCCGATCACGATGTCTGGGTGAAGTCGGAACGCGCGAACCCCGGCGGTTCGATCAAGGACCGGATCGCGCTCGCCATGATCGAGGATGCGGAAAAGGCAGGGAAGCTGAAGCCCGGCGGCACCATCATCGAGCCCACATCCGGCAATACCGGCATCGGCCTCGCGATGGTCGCGGCGGTCAAGGGCTACAAGCTGGTGCTCGTGATGCCCGAGAGCATGAGCATCGAGCGGCGCCGCCTGATGCTCGCCTATGGCGCGACCTTCGATCTGACGCCCAAGGAAGGCGGGATGAAGGGCGCGATCTCCCGCGCGCAGGAGCTGGTCGAGCAGGATAGCAGCGCCTGGATGCCGAGCCAGTTCGACAACGAGAGCAACTGGCAGGTCCATGTCCGCACCACCGCCAAGGAAATCCTCGGCGATTTCGTCGACCGTCCGGTCGATGCGCTGATCACCGGGGTCGGCACCGGCGGCCACCTGACCGGCTGCGCCGAAGAGCTCAAGCGCCACTGGCCCGAAATGAAGGCCTGGGCGGTCGAACCGCAGGCCTCGCCCGTCATCGGTGGCGGCGAACCCGGCCCGCACCCGATCCAGGGCATCGGCGCAGGCTTCGTGCCGGAAAACCTGCATACCAAGGCGATCGACGGTGCCATTCAGGTCGATGCCGAGGATGCCAAGGAAATGGCGCGCCGTGCCGCGCGCGAGGAAGGCATGCTGGTCGGCATATCGTCGGGCGCGACTCTCGCCGCGATTGCCAAGAAGCTGCCAGAGCTGCCCGAAGGCGCACGGGTTCTGGGCTTCAACTACGACACCGGCGAGCGCTATCTCTCCGTGCCGGATTTCCTGCCGGAAGCGTAATCGGCCAGGCAGCTAGCCAAAGAAAGGGCGGGTCGGTCAAGCACCGGCCCGCCCTTTTCGTATCCGTAGTGGGTGGCGATCAGGCCGCGGTCGCGAAGGCGTCCTCGCCCAGCGCCATCAGCGAATCGCTGCCCGCCTCGATCTTGCGGCGCAGCGCGCCCGCATCGGGCACGAAGCGTTCTGCGAAGTAGCGCGCCGTGGCCAGCTTGGCTTCGTAGAACGCAGTGTCCGAACCGCCCTCGGCCAGTGCGGCCTTGGCGACGCGCGCCATCTTGACCCACATCAGCATCAGGCAGGTAATGCCCATGATGTGCATGTAGTGATGCGCGCCGGCGCCGAGGTGGTTCGGGTTGGCCATCGCATTCTGCATGAACCACATGGTCGCCGCCTTCTGTTCCCCGACCGCCTTTTCCAGCGCGTCGGCGATTTCTGCCAGGCCGTCGACGCCCTTGGCTTCGGCGACCTCGTCGTCGACCAGCTTGAAGAACGCCTGCACCGCGCGGCCGCCGTGCATCGCCAGCTTGCGCCCGGCGAGGTCCATCGCCTGAATGCCGTTGGTCCCTTCATAGATCATCGCGATACGGGCATCGCGCACGAACTGCTCCATGCCCCACTCGGCGATGTAGCCGTGGCCGCCATAGACCTGCTGCATGTTGTTGGCGACGTCGTAGCCCTTGTCGGTGCCGTAGCCCTTGATGACCGGGGTCATCAGCCCGACGAGATCGTCGGCCAGCTGGCGTTCGTCCTCGTTTTCCAGCGCATGGCTGAGGTCCTGCTGCAGCGCAGTCCACAGCGCGAAGGCGCGCATGCCTTCGTTGAAGGCTTTCGCGTCCATCAGCATCCGGCGCACGTCGGGGTGGACGAAGATCGGATCGGCCTTTTCGTCGGGCTCCGCCGGGCCGGTCAGCGCGCGGCCCTGACGGCGATCGAGCGCGTAGGTCACGGCGTTCTGGTAGGACACTTCGGCCTGGCTGAGGCCCTGGATGCCGACGCCGAGACGCGCGGCGTTCATCATGATGAACATCGCGGCGAGGCCCTTGTTCTCCTCGCCGACCATCCAGCCCTTTGCCTCGTCATAGTTCATGACGCAGGTCGAGTTGCCGTGGATGCCCATCTTGTGCTCGATCGAGCCGCACATCACGCCGTTGCGCTCACCGATCGAGCCATCGTCGTTGACGAGGAACTTGGGCACCACGAACAGCGAGATGCCTTTCGAGGAATCGGGCGCGTCGGGCGTCTTTGCCAGCACGAGGTGGATGATATTTTCCGCCATGTCGTGCTCGCCGGCGGAGATGAAGATCTTGGTCCCGGTGATCGCGTAGGAACCATCGGCCTGCGGTTCGGCCTTGGTGCGGATGAGGCCCAGATCGGTGCCGCAATGCGGCTCGGTCAGGTTCATCGTGCCGGTCCACTCGCAGGTCACCATCTTGGGCAGGTACTTTTCCTTCTGCTCCTGGCTGCCCTTGGCGATCAGCGCGGAAATCGCGCCGTTGGTGAGGCCCGGATACATGCCGAAGGACTGGTTGGCCGAGCTGATCATCTCTTCCATCGCGAAGGCGACGACATGCGGCAGGCCCTGGCCGCCGAATTCCTCGGGCATCGAGAGCGTGCCCCAGCCCGCTTCGCGGAACTGGTCGAAGGCGTCCTTGAAGCCGGTCGGCGTGGTGACCGATCCGTCATCGTGACGGGTGCAGCCTTCCTGATCGCCCAACTGGTTGAGCGGCTGCAGCACCTCTGCGGTGAACTTGCCCGCCTCTTCGAGGATCGAAGTGACCATGTCGGTCGTCGCATTCTCGAATCCGGGCAGGTTGCTGTAGCTTTCCAGCTCCAGCATTTCGTTGATGATGAAGCGGAAATCGCGGGTGGGGGCGGTATAGGTGGGCATCGGGGGATTCCTTTGCGGAAGATTCGAAATGTGCGTTTTCGACCGGGGGGTCGACGCTAGTTCTGGTCGACCTGCTCGACGTGGGCAATGAAGTCGGTGAGTTCGCTGATCGAGGAATCGATATCGTCGCGCTGCTGTTTCAGCTTTGCGACGTGCGCGCGGCAGCGCTCGATGGTGACGCGGCGCTGCTCGACGCGGCCATCGCCCAGATCATAGAGATCGATCATCTCCCTGATCTCGGCAAGGCTGAAGCCCACATTCTTGGCGCGCATGATCCACGCGAGGCGCGCGCGGTCGCGCTTGGAATAGACGCGCGAAAGGCCGTGGCGGGTCGGCGCGATCAGGCCCTCGTCCTCGTAAAATCGCAAGGCACGGGCCGTGCAGTCGAATTCCGCGGTGAGGTCGGAGATGGTGTAGGTTTCGCGCTGCTGCGCGTCGGGCCGGTCGAGATGCGCCCCGGCACCCGAATAGGGGGTCTTCACAGTGGCTTCGCTCATACCGCCTCCGATAAATGCCCTTTACGTAAAGGTCAATCCAAAACCCGCGCGAGTCGGCCATTCGTGCCGAGCTTGCGGTAGAAACAACTGCGCGCCCCGGTGTGGCAGGCGGGCCCTGCCGGTTCGGCAAGGATGACCAGCGCATCCTGATCGCAGTCGACCAGAATGTCCCTCACTCTCAGCACATTGCCGCTCGTCTCGCCCTTGCACCATAGCTTGCCGCGGGAGCGCGAGTGGAAATGGGCGAGCCCCGTTTCGCGAGTCGCCGCCAGAGCCTCTGCATCGAGATGCGCGACCATCAGCACTTCGCGCGTTTGCGCGTCCACCACCACCCCGGTCATCAGCCCTTGCGCGTCGAATCTCGGCACGAAGCGGTCGCCCTGCTCGCGGTCGAGCGCATCGGAATTGCGGCTCTTGTCGCTCATTGAAACAAATCCTGTCGTATCGTGGCCTCTGGGTGGCCCTATTGTTGCCAAGTCACCACACTGGCGGGTGAATCCTTTCGCAAACACAACGGCACCGTTGCAAGCGGGCAGTGCTTTGGAAAGACTGCATTGTGTGGCCGGAGACGGTCACCCTTCAGACCAGGCGCCGCGCAGACGCGCCAGGGTTCAGGGGGCACATTGCCGGTTGGGGGTTTTACCGGCGATGTGACGACGAGGGATTTGGGTCGCCGTTCGGCTTTTCGGGGGAACGGCCTGGCGATCCATAGAGATTTCGTCACGCGGCGCCCGGGATCCTAGCGGTCCCGGGCGTTTCGTTTTCGATACCCGCCTCGCTCGCGGGATCGGGCACGCGGGCGAAGCAGGCGATCCGCACGCTCCTTGCGCCGCTTTTGCGCAATACGCGCACGCACTCGCTGCTGGTCGCGCCGCTGGTGAGCACATCGTCGACCAGAATGACATCGCGTCCCTCGATGCTGCCGCTATGCCTGCGTGCAGGCGCGATCGTGCCGCGCATCACCCGCGCGCGCTCAGCCCTGCCCAGCCCGCCGAGGCTTGGCGTCGGGCGACGGCGGCGCAGCGCGTCCACAATCACGGTGTGGCCGGTCCGGCGGGCGATGGCATGGGCCAGCAGCGCCGCCTGGTTGAACCCGCGCATCCACAGGCGCGTCCGATGGAGCGGGACGGGGACCAGCACGGCCTCAGCGGGGGCATCGGCGAGACGCGCGGCGATCAGTTGCCCCATCAGCTCGGCCAGCCCGATCCGCCCGCCATGCTTGAGCCGCAGCACCAGTTGCCGCGCACCGCCATTATAGAGCGTGGCTGCCGCTATGCCTGCGTGGAGCGGTGGATGCGCCAGGCATGCACCGCACACCTCGGCGTCTCCGGCCGAGGACAGCGGGATCTGGCAGCGCGCGCATGCAGGGTCGCCCGGCATCTCCAGCTCCGCCCAGCAATCCACGCACAGCCCCGGCCCGGCGGCGATTCCCTGCCCGCACAGGGGGCAGCGCGGCGGATAGACGAAGTCCACCAGCGGCGCGATTGCGCGGGAAAGGGTGCCTGATGCCATCGCCCTCTATGCTGCTCCCCTGCCCTTATGTAGGCAAGCGCGATGTCCGACCGTACCGTTCCATCGATCTTCTCCAAGCGTCGCAAGCGTGCAAGGCGCGAACGGGCGATGAACCTGCTGGATAGCCGCAACCTGTCGGTGTTCCTGTTCGAGCATATGGCCGACGATGTTCACGAACGGCTTGGCTTCCTGCGCCATCCGGGCGGCGATGTGCTGATCGAGGGCTACGATGCCGTTGCAGTCGCCGAGGGACGTTGGGAAGTCGGCGCGGAGTTCTCCTACGCCACGTTTGCCGACTTCGACGAGCCGCTCGATCTCTTCTCCGACAGCTTCGACCTCGTGATCAGCGTCAACAGCCTCGACACGGTCAACGATCTGCCCGGCGCGCTCATCCAGATGCGCGCGCTGCTCAAGCCGGACGGTCTTGCCATGGCCACTTTCGTCGGCGGAGCAAGCCTCCCCAAGCTGCGGCGCATCATGCTCGATGCCGAGCCAGACCGGCCCGCAGCGCGCATGCATCCGCTGGTCGACCCGCGATCCTGCCCGCAGCTTCTCGCCCGCGCGGGGTGGCGCGACCCGGTGGTGGACAGCTACGAACTCACCGTTCGCTATTCCTCGTTCGAACGGCTCGTCCAGGATCTGCGCGAGCACGCGCTCGGCAATGTCCTTGCCAGGCCTGCTCCACCTCTTTCGCGCGCCGCTTTTCTGCGCGCGCACGCCGCATTCGACGCGATGCGCGAGGAGGACGGCAAGGTCAGCGAGACGTTCGAGATCATCACGCTGACCGGAAGGCGCTAGCTACCGGCCCGCAACGCGGCCTGCGCCGCTGCTAGGCGCGCGATCGGCACGCGGAAGGGCGAGGCACTGACATAGTCGAGCCCCACCTTCTCGCAAAACCCGATGCTGGCCGGGTCGCCGCCGTGTTCGCCGCAGATGCCGAGCTTGATGTCGCCGCGCGTCTTGCGCCCGCGCTCCACCGCCACTTCGACCAGCTGGCCCACGCCATCTACGTCGAGGCTGACGAAAGGGTCGCGCGCGAAGATGCCGCGATCGACATAGGCCCCGAGGAAGCGTCCCGCATCGTCGCGGCTCAGGCCGAGCGTGGTCTGCGTCAGGTCGTTGGTGCCGAAGCTGAAGAAGCGCGCTTCTTCCGCAATCTCGCCCGCCATCAGCGCGGCGCGCGGCAGCTCGATCATCGTGCCGACGAGGTAGTCGACCCGCGTGCCCTTCTCCGCGAAGACCTCTTCCGCCACCCGGTTGACCAGCGCGCGCAGGATTTCCAGTTCGCGCTTTGTCGCGACCAGCGGGATCATCACTTCGGGAAGCGGTGCCTCGCCCGTCTTTTCCTTCACCGCACACACGGCCTCGAAGATGGCGCGCGCCTGCATCTCGTAGATCTCAGGGAAAGTGATCCCCAGGCGGCAGCCGCGATGGCCCAGCATAGGGTTGAATTCATGCAGTTCGCCGACCCGGCGCTTCAGCCGCTCGACATCCATTCCCGTCGCTTCGGCGAGATCGGCGAAGTCGCCCTCGCCCGAGGGCAGGAATTCGTGCAGCGGCGGATCGAGCAGGCGGATCGTGCACGGCAGGCCCGCCATCACCTCGAAGATCGCCTCGAAATCGCTGCGCTGTTCGGGCAGCAGCTTGGCGAGTGCGGCGCGGCGCCCTTCCTCGCGTTCGGCGAGGATCATCTCGCGCACCGCCATGATCCGGTCGGCATCGAAGAACATGTGTTCGGTCCGGCAGAGCCCGATGCCCTCGGCACCGAAACCGCGCGCGGCCTTGCAGTCCTCGGGCGTCTCGGCATTGGTGCGCACGCCCATCCGGCGCGCTTCGTCGGCCCATTCCATGACGCGTGCGAAATCGCCCGCGAGCTCGGGCTCGATCGTCGGCACCTGCCCGCGCATCACCTGCCCGTTGCCGCCGTCGAGCGTGATGACATCGCCTTCGGAAAGCTCGGCCTGGCCGATCCGCACGGTGCGCGCCTTGCGATCGATCGAGACGCCGTTGGCGCCCGAGACGCAGGGGCGGCCCATGCCGCGCGCGACCACGGCAGCGTGGCTCGTCATCCCGCCGCGCGCGGTCAGGATGCCCTTGGCCGCGTGCATGCCGTGAATGTCCTCGGGGCTGGTTTCGACCCTGACGAGGATCACCGCGTCGCCGCGGTTGGCCCATTGCTCGGCGGTATCCGCATCCAGAGCGATCTTGCCCGAAGCCGCGCCCGGCGAGGCGGGCAGGCCCGAGGTCAGCACATCGCGCGGGGCATCGGGATCGAGCGTGGGGTGGAGCAGCTGGTCGAGCGCCATGGGGTCGATCCGCAACACCGCGGTCTTGCGGTCGATTAGCCCTTCGCCTTCCATGTCCACCGCCATCTTGAGCGCGGCCTTGGCGGTGCGCTTGCCGGTGCGGGTCTGCAGGAGGAACAGCTGGCCCTGCTGCACCGTGAACTCGATATCCTGCATGTCCTTGTAGTGCTTTTCGAGCAGGTCGAACACGCGGGCCAGTTCGGCGTAGGCGTCGGGCATGGCCTCTTCCATGCTCGGCTTGTCGGCGCCGGCTTCCTCGCGCCGCGCCTTGGTGAGGTATTGCGGCGTGCGGATGCCCGCGACCACATCCTCGCCCTGCGCGTTCACCAGCCATTCGCCGTAATAGTACTTCTCGCCCGTCGAAGGGTCGCGGGTGAAGGCGACACCCGTCGCCGAGGTATCGCCCATGTTGCCGAACACCATCGCCTGCACGTTCACCGCGGTGCCCAGATCGTGCGGGATGTCGTTGAGGCGGCGGTAGATCTTGGCCCGTTCGCTGTCCCAGCTTTCGAACACCGCGCGGATCGCGCCCCACAGCTGGGTCTCGACATCCTGCGGGAAAGGCTCGTCCTGCTCGCGCTCGACGATCTTCAGGTACTCGCGGGTCAGGGCTTCCCAGTGCTCGGCCTGCATCTCGGTATCCGAGTAGAAGCCGTTATCCTCGCGCATGATTTCGAGCGCTTCCTCGAACAGGCCGTGGTCGAGGCCGAGGACAACATCCGAGTACATCTGGATGAAGCGGCGGTAGCTGTCCCACGCGAAGCGCGCATCGCCACTGGTCTGCGCCAGCCCCTTCACCGTCTCGTCATTGAGACCGAGGTTGAGGACCGTGTCCATCATCCCGGGCATCGAGATCGCCGCGCCCGAGCGGACCGAGACGAGCAGTGGGTCGCCCGCATCGCCCAGCCTCTTGCCGACGGTCTGCTCGACATGCGCGACGCCCTTGGCCACCGCATCGCGCAGCTTCGGGCTGAATTCGTGTGCGCCGTCGAGGTAGGCGAGGCATTCCTCGGTGGTGATCGTGAACCCGGGGGGAACCGGCAGGCCGATGCTCGCCATTTCGGCAAGGTTGGCGCCCTTGCCGCCGGTGATGGTCTTGTCCTTCTGGCGCGCGTCCGAATGGTCCGCGTTGCCGCCGAAGTGATAGACTGTCTGGCTCATTATGCTCGTACCCCGGTATTCTCTGACACACCTGACACAGTGTCATGGCGTGAATTTCTATCCTTCGATCTTGCCGAAATCCGCCACCTGGTGGACCGCGTCGCGGAAGCTGGCGAGCAGGCCGAGGCGCGCGGCGCGCTTCGCCTTGTCGTCGTCGTTGACGGTGACGGTCTCGAAGAAATCATCGATCGGCTTCCTCAGGCTGGCGAGCGCGGACATGGCGTCTGCGAAGCGCTCTTCCGCAACGGCCGTTTCGGCCTGCGGGCCTGCGATGGCGAGCGCATCCATCAGCGCCTTTTCGGCCGGTTCGGGCGTGTAGGACAGCGAATTCGCGGTCCGCTCCGCCATCTTGGCGGCGATGACCTCTTTCATGTCCGGGTCGTCGACCAGCGCCAGCGGGTCTTCCTCGCCGTTCAGGGGGATTTCGCCCTCAATGCCGTGCCAGTCTTCCTTCTTGAGGATATTCGCCGCGCGCTTGTACCCGGCGAGAAGGTTCTGGCCGTCCTCGGTCTCCATGAAGGACTGGAGCGCATGGACGCGGGCCAGGTTGCCGACAATGTCGTCCTTGCGCTTCGCCAGTCCGAAAACCGCGTCGATAAGATCATGCCGAATCCCGGCATCGCGCTGCTGCACCTTGAGGCGATCGACAAAGAAGTCTGGCACTGCGCGATAGAGATCGGCGCTATTATGCTCGGAAAACCATGCGTCGTAATCGTCGCGATGCTCATGTTGTCTGAAGATACGGTTCGCCGCTCGTGCGGTGACGTAATCGATTTCGATACGGAGATTATTCCGTAGGATCAGTTCGATTGCACCTAAAGCAGCGCGGCGGAGAGCGAATGGATCCTTCGATCCTGTAGGGCGCTCCTTGATGACGAAGAACGAAACCAGCGTATCCAGCTTGTCCGCCAGACTCACCGCCACCGTCACCGGAGCAGTGGGCACCTCGTCGCCCTGCCCGACCGGCTTGTAGTGATCGCGGATCGCATCGGCGACGGCATCGGGCAGGCCCTCGGCGCGGGCGTAGTAGCCGCCCATTAGGCCCTGCAGCTCGGGGAATTCGCCGACCATTTCGGTGACGAGATCGGCCTTGCACAGAAGCGCGGCCTGTTCCGCCAGCGCCGCGTCGCCATCGACGATACCTTCTTCACACAGCCACCGCGCGAGCTTGGCGACGCGCTCGACCTTGTCGGCGACGGTGCCCAGCTTCTCGTGAAAGGTGATGCGCTTCAGCCCCTCGGCATGCTGCGCGAGGGTTTTCTTCTGGTCGACCTCCCAGAAGAAGCGCGCGTCGGACAGCCGAGCGGCGAGCACCTTGCGGTTGCCGTCGACGATTCTCCCGCCGCCATCCGCCGCCTCGATATTGGCGGTGCAGATGAAGGCGTTGGCGAGCTGCTGAGTCCCTGCGGAAGCAGGGACCTCGTCCGATTGCGCGCCATCGCTGGAGGTCCCAGCTTTCGCTGGGACTCGGTGACACACGAAATACTTCTGGTTTACCCGCGCGGTAAGCTGGATCGTCTCGGGTGGGACGGTGAGGAAATCCTCGTCGAACCGGCCCAGCAGCGGGATCGGCCATTCGGTCAGGCCCGCATTCTCGACCACCAGCCCTTCGTCCTCGACAAGGCTCAGCCCCGCTTCGGACGCGACTTGCGCCGCGCCCTTGCGGATCAGCGCGGCGCGTTCCTCGTGGTCGACAATCACGTGGCCCGCGCGCAGCTTCACCGCATAATCGTCCGCATCACCGATGGTGATGTCGCCCGAATGGTGGAAGCGGTGCCCCAGCGTGACCGCGCCGGACGTAACGCCATGCACCTCGCACGCGACCACCTCGTCGCCCAGCAGCGCGACGATGCCGCTCAGAGGCCGCACCCATCGCATGCTTTCGGTGGAGATCGACGCCGCGCCCCAGCGCATCGACTTGGGCCAGGCGAAGTCGCGGAGGATGGCGGGGATCGCCTCTGCCAGCACATCGCGCACCGCCCTGCCCGGCGTGTCGATCACCGCGAAATAGGTCTCGCGGCCCTTCACATCGCGGACCTCAAGCTGGTCGCGCGTGACACCGTTCTTACGGCAGAAGCCGTCGACCGCCTGATCGGGCGCGCCCACCGGCGGCCCCTTGGCTTCCTCGCTGACGGCCTGCGTCTCGGTCGGCAGCCCGCGCGCAATCAGCGCAAGACGGCGCGGGGTCGACCACACGGTGACCTCGCCCATCGCGACGCCCGCCGCGTCCATCTCGCGCCGGAACAGCTTTTCCAGCTCGCCACGCGCACCCGCCTGCATGCGTGCGGGGATTTCTTCTGAGCGTAGTTCGAGGAGGAAATCAGTCATTTTCCAACCCCGTCACCCCCGCGAAGGCGGGGGTCCCGCTGCTGGCGTTCGCCCCGCAGAAAGAAGCGGGACCCCGGATCAAGTCCGGGGTGACGACGAAATGGGGGACTTGGCTCACAGCGACCACTCCGGGTATTTCTCGGCCCACTTCGGCGCCATCAGTTCCGCGTATTTCTCGCAAGACCCGCGCGCCAGATCGCGCACGCGGCCCATGTAGCTCGCGCGTTCCTGCACGGAGATCACGCCGCGCGCCTGCAGCAGATTGAAGATGTGGCTCGCCTCCACCGCCTGTTCGTAGGCGGCGATGGGGACATTGTTAGCGAGCGCGTTCTCGCATTCCTTCTCCGCCTTGGCGAAGAGGTCGAACAGCGCGTCGGTTTCGGCGACCTCGAAGTTCCACTTCGACATCTGCTTCTCGTTTTCGAGGAAGACCTCGCCATACGAAACGCCGCGCCCATTGAAATTCAGGTCGTACACATTGTCGACGCCCTGGATATACATCGCCAGGCGTTCGAGCCCGTAGGTCAGCTCGCCCGCGACCGGCTTGCAGTCGAACCCGCCCATCTGCTGGAAATAGGTGAACTGCGTCACCTCCATCCCGTCGCACCAGACTTCCCAGCCCAGCCCCCATGCGCCGAGCGTGGGCGATTCCCAGTCGTCTTCCACGAAGCGGATATCGTGCTTCAGCGGATCGATCCCGATCACGCGCAGCGATTGCAGATAGAGCTCCTGAATGTCGGGCGGGCTCGGCTTCAGGATCACCTGGTACTGGTAGTAGTGCTGCAGCCGGTTCGGGTTCTCGCCATAGCGCCCGTCGGTCGGGCGACGACACGGCTGTACGAAGGCGGCGTTCCACGGCTCCGGCCCCAGCGCGCGCAGCGTGGTCGCGGTGTGGAACGTGCCCGCCCCCATCCGCATGTCGTAAGGTTGCAGGATCACACATCCCTGCGCCGCCCAGAAATCGTGCAGGGCGAGGATCATGTCCTGGAAGCTGTTGGTCGGGTCGCGGCTCATCAGGCCAAGCGCCATGGCGAAGGGCGCCCGAAGCGTCAACGGCGAGGCGTGCTTGCGGGCGCGATGTAAGGAATCATGGTCTTGATGTCAGGTGATGTTGACATGGACAGCGAATCACGACATATAGTCATCACAACCTGACATATCGGAAGGTTGATACGACTGATTGGACCCAATATCCAAACTGGAGTGAAGACTGATGAAAATGCCTTGCCTTACCCTCGCCCTTGCCGCCTCGGTTGTCGCCGTGCCGGCAGCCGCCGAAGAAATGTCCGAAAACCGGGCCGCCCCCGTAACCGTGACGGTATCGATGGCCGATCTCGACCTGACGCAGGCCGGCGATCGCGACCGGCTCGAGCGCCGGTTCGATACCGCGATCCGCTCTGCCTGCCGGACCGGAAACCGCGATCTGCGCGCAAGCATTGCCGAGCGCACCTGTCGCGAGAGCTTCGAGCGTTCGGTCGACAGCCGGATCGCGCTGGCGATCGCCGAATCGCACGAAAAGCGGCTCGCCACGATGACCGTAGATCCGGCCGCGTGACGTGTCGCATGGTGGCGGGGGCGGTTTCCCCAGAGCCATGCGTCCGCCACCACCCCCTCCCTGTTCGAGGAGCCTGAGATGACGCCCGAGAAACGCACACGGCTATACCTCACCAGCGCGGTGATGGGCTTCGCCGCGACCATCCTGATGATCCTGGCCGGTGCCTTCGACTGGCCGGATTTCGTGAAGGGCCTTTCGATCGGCCTCCTGCTGGTCAGCCTCGTCACCCTGCTGCTGCGGCGGCTGCGCGACGAATTCATCGAGCAGCTCTGGAATAGCGGGGTCAGCCTGGCCTTCGCGGCGGTGGTGATCGTCTTCCTGTTCTCGCCCTTCCTCGAAGGCTTTGTCGACGGGTTCAACGGCTCGGTGCGCGATCAGGCGATCACCGCCGAATTCGTCGGGCCGACCGCACTGCTGGCCTTTTTCGTCGGCTTTCATGCCAAGTGGTTGCGGAGCAGCCTGTGAGGAACCGCCTGAAAGTGCTGCGCGCCGAGCGCGACTGGAGCCAGGCCGAGCTGGCCGGGCGGCTCGACGTCTCTCGCCAGGCGGTCAACGCGATCGAGACCGGCAAGCACGACCCGTCGCTGGGCCTCGCCTTCCGGATCGCGCGCCTGTTCGACATGCCCATCGAGGAGATTTTCCATGACGCAGAATGATGCCGAAATCTCGGGCGAGCGGCGCTTCAGAAGCCGTCGACGGCGGTTCTTCCGCTATGTCGTCATCGCGCTGGTCGCGAGCCTGTTCGCCGGAATGGTGAGCGGCACGCTCTCGCAGTTCTACGAGGTCGGGCTGATCCCGGTCTGGGCGCCCGTGCTCGCCTGCGCCTTGCTGGTGGCGGCGCTGGTCTGGTTCACCTACGACTACTTCAAACGGGTCGACGAGCTGGATCTCAAGGACAACCTGTGGGCCCACACCATCGGCCTGTATGGCGGGGTGATCGCCTTCGGCGTGTGGTACTTCCTCGCCGATCTGGGCCTGATCCGAAGCCCGAGCGCGCTGGCTGTCGTCGCGATCATGATGATCGTTACTTTCGCCGCCTACGGATTGCGCAAGCTTGGCTGGCGCTGACATGCCCGCGAAGAGTTACCGACACGACACTCCTCCATCCACATTGCCCCCATTCAAGGACGACACACCATGATCGCTGCTCGCAAACTCAAGATTCTCGCCGGCGCCTGCGCCAGCCTCGCCCTTGCCGCCGGCACGGCCGGCTGCACGCAGACGCAATCCTCCTACGCACCGGTTTCATCCGCCGAAGCCCCCGCGATCGAGGCCCCGGCTCTGTGGCGGATCGCGGACGAGGACACCACGATCTACGTCTTCGGCACGGTCCACGCCCTGCCCGACGATATCGAGTGGTATAGTGGCCCGGTGAAGACCGCTCTCGACGCGAGCGACACGCTGGTGACCGAAATCGACATGACGCCCGAAGCACTGGCCGCGATCGGCGCCGTCGTGCAGGAAAAGGCGATGCTGCCCGAGGGGACTACGGTTCGCAGCCTCCTCTCGGACGAGCAGCTCGCAACCTACGAAGCGAAGCTGACCGAGCTGGGAATCCCGGTGAACGCGCTCGATCCGCTGGAGCCGTGGATGGCGACGCTCCAGCTCTCGCAGATCGCTTTCGCCCGCGAAGGCGTGACCGGCGAGAATGGCACCGAAAAGGTGCTCGAAGCCCTCGTCGGCGACAGCAAGGGCCGCGATGCACTGGAGACTGCCGCCTTCCAGTTCGAGATTTTCGACGAGCTGCCGCAGGACGTGCAGATCGAATACCTGATGGAAACGCTGGAGGAATTTGACGGCCTGGGCGCTTCGCTCCAGCAGATGATCGACGAATGGGCCGTGGGTGACGTGCAGGAACTGGGCGAGATGATGAACGAGGCGCTCGAAGCCGATCCCGTCCTCGCCGACCGGCTGCTCTATGCGCGCAACGCCAACTGGGCGGTGTGGATCGACGAGCGGCTCGATTCGCCCGGTACGATCTTCATGGCGGTCGGCGCAGGCCACCTTGCGGGCAGGCAGAAATTGCAGGATAAGCTCGCCGAACGCGGCATAGATATCGCCCGCATCCAGTAAGGTCGGCCATGAACCTTCGCCCCACGAACCCCATGAACCCCATGAATCTCCGCGCAGCCCTTCTCGCCCTGCTCGCCTGTCTGGTCGCGGCCTGCGGCCAGCCGGACAAGCCCCGTGAGCGGGAGGGCGAACAGGCCAATCCGCTGCTGTGGGAGATTGCCCGTGCCGATGGCACGACCGAGGGCTGGCTGCTCGGCACGATCCACGCGCTGCCCGATGGCGCCGAATGGCGCAACCGGACGGTCGACGGCGTGGTGGCCGATGCGGATATCCTCGCGGTGGAGATTGCCGACGTCGGCGACGGGCGGGCCATGGCGAGCGCTTTTCTGCCGCTCGCCTCCTCGGCGGGGCAGCCGCCGCTCACCGCCCGCGTCCCCCCCGAACAGCGCGAGAGGCTGGCCGAACTGGTCGGCGACACGCGCTATCGGCTCGACGATTTCGACCGCATCGAAAGCTGGGGTGCGGCGCTGATCCTGGCGCAGACGGTCGATAGCGGGGCCGACGCGCTCAATGGTGTCGACCGCGCGCTGATCCGCGAATTTCCACGCAATCGCACGGTCGAGCTCGAAGGCGCGCACCGCCAGTTCGAGGCGTTCGACAGCCTTTCCGAAGGCGCACAGCGGGCGATGCTCGCCGCCATTGTCGAGGAATCGCAGGCCGACCCGGCTGAGTTGCGGCGCCCCATCGACCTCTATCTCGCGGGCGACGATGCGGGCCTCGAACGGCTCAGCCATGAAGGCATGCTCGGCAATGCGGAAATCCGCGAGGTGCTGCTCACCCGCCGCAACGCAGACTGGATGGCGCAGATCTCCCGCCTGCTCGAAAGCGACCAACGCCCCCTGATCGCGGTCGGCGCGGCCCACATGGTCGGCGAGGACGGGCTGGTCGCGCTGCTCGAAGCGCAAGGCTACCGGGTCACCCGGCTCAACTGACCGGCGCCTCCGCAAGCGGCTTGCGTTTGTGCCGCTTTGCCCCTAACAGCCCCCGCTTCGGCGCCATGTGCATCCCTGGAGGCGTGGCGGACCGAAGCATAATACCCGCATTTCGAAAGGTAGCATACGATGAGCGACGCTCTGACCCTGCCGGCCGAGACGCGCGACCGGGCTGGCAAGGGAGCCTCCCGGGCACTGCGTCGCGAAGGCCGTGTCCCCGCCGTGATCTATGGCGGCAAGGAAGAACCCACCCCGAT
>MDTG01402175.1_pt1 | contig 48663 bp, 48 predicted proteins | sample 811421 | NCBI WGS metagenome assembly MDTG01 (sample SAMN05326645, study PRJNA326480) | marine metagenome | isolation source: seawater | place: Pacific Ocean: South East | collected 2011 | reverse complement strand
TCCGTATCTTAAGATAAAGTACCATCGGCGCAGAAAGGCTTGACTTCCGAGTTCGGAATGGGATCGGGTATTACCCTTTCGCAATAACTACCAGGCAATGCTTTATAGTATTAATTATTAAGATTGTAAACACTCAATTTATCCTATTAAGTTAAATTCATAAAAAGACTTATCAATAAGAAATGCTTAATATTTGAGTAAGATTTCAAATTAAAAAATATTTTCTATACTGAAAAAAATATTGAAAATCCAATCTTTCTTTTTATACCATATTTTGAATAATTATTTGATGCATGAAGTTTTGATCTATCCCAAACCAACATATCACCATATTTCCAATCATATAAAGTGTCTATTTTTAGACTTTGAAAATCATCTCTCGGTTGGTGTGTTAAATACTTAGTATATAGTTTTTTATCAAATTTTTTACTATTAATAATATGCTTATTTGAAAACTGGTTATATCTTTTTTTAGAAGACTTAATTATTTTTAACAAATTATTCTTGAAACTATTATTTATATAAAATTTACCCCCATTATAAATAAATTTAGTATTATTTAATTTTTCAATTTCTGAATTAAATTTTTTTAAATTTTTAATTTTTATAAATTTAGAATTAGAATCTTTCAATGTATAGTCATAATTATAATCTTTTAGATTGGTTTTAGAATATCTAAAAGTACAGGCTGGGCCATACCAACGCCTATTAAAAATTATTGTTGAAACGTGATTTTTGAGAATTTTTTTTTTAGAAAAAATTTTTAATGGAATGAGGATTTGTTTATAAATTATAGCATCCTTATTTCTTCCTGTGTCAGCATGCATCACAGTTGGGTACTCATTATTAAAAAAATGTGGTGGAAATTCATCTTTTGTAATTTTAAAATGAGGAAAAATTTTTTTTAATTTAGGAAGAATTATTCTTTTTATAACTGGATGCCAGTTGTTTGGGTTTCTTACTACCTTATCTCCTTTAATACCTAGACTTCTTTTTCGTCCCTCGGGTTTATTTACGAAAAATTTCTTTGAATTTTGTTCAATTTTTAAAAGTTGATTTATCTCTTTTTGACTCAAAAAATTTTTATATATTACTTCCCTGCTCTCAAGTGCCTTTATCTTTTTTTTAATTTTATTTGAGAAAAACATTTAATCTTTATTTAAATTTAATTTATAATTTGTTATCAATATAGATATTATAGTAAACAATATTAGAGAATTAAAATTATTAAAAAAAGCTCCCGAAGTTTTTAATGGCCAAAATAAAATTAAAAGACCTAACAACGAACCTTTAAAAATTAATTTATAAGATAGATTTTTAATTCTACTACTTTTAATTACAAATATTAAGTTTACTAAAAAAGAAAAAAATAAAATCAAACCTAACATTCCTGTAGCTCCAATAAGATCTAAATAAATATTATGAGGATGAATACAATTTGCTAATTTTATATTTTTAAAAAATTTTTCATCATGGTTGCAATTATGGTAATAAAATTTTAGACCTGATCCAGTTATTGGTTTTTGTTTAATAAAATTTATACCAGTAACCCAAACTCTAAAATAAATACTGTCTTTCAAACTATAATTTACTCCATCATACACCATTCCCATTTGAATAAGGTTTTGCTTAATATATCTATTATAATATTTTTCATTTTGTAATACGAAATATGATAAAATTAATGAAAAACAAATAATTAAGATAAATAACTTATTTCTTAGTCTTTTTTCCAATATGAAAATAACAAAAAAAATTAATAAAGCTAATAACATTGACATTCGTTCTCCAGTTAAAAATATTATTATTAGAGATAAAAATAAATAGATTGATAAAATTAAATCTGTATTTTTTATTTTTCTTTTTTCTAGAAACAAAAATAAACAAAAAAATGTTATGCTCAGGAATTTAGTCATAAAGCCACCAGCTATTAATTCATCACCGAATGGACCACTAAACCTTACTTCATTAGAGGGAACATAGCCAAATAAGTCCTTACCAAAAAAGAATTGGATTAAAATGTCAAATTGAACAAAGAAAATTGTTACAAATATTGAAAGTAGAAATAAATTGAACTTTTTGAAATTGTCTAAAATTATTACAATTCCTAATGAAAAAAGTAGAAATCTTATATATGCTATGCTCTTTAAAGTATGCTCAATATTATGTTGCTGCAAAGTAGTTATTACAAGCCATAAATAAAATAGTACAAAAAATTTAAACCAATTATCTCTAAAATAATTTTTTAAAAAATTATAATTTTGAAATAAATTTAGAATAGTAATAAAAACGATCAATTCAGCAACAAATCTAGAAAAGACCAAGCTTAAAGGAAACAATAAAAGTAAATAAAAGTTTATTTTTAAAATATTATTTTTAAAATCCATCCAATTTATAATGAGAATTTGCTATTTATTGAGGAAAATTTACTTTTAAGATCAAATATTACTCCAGTTTTATTAAGTAATTTCTTAATTTTTTTATGTCCTATTCTTAAAATTTTTTTATGTGGAACTACAATTAAGACTAAATCATAATAATTTTTTTTTAATGAGGGGCTTAATTTTATCTTTTCAATTTTTTGAAATTCTAATTTATTAACTATAGGGTCATAAACATCAACTTTGTAATTTTTTTGTTTTAATTTTTTTAATAATTTAATTGACATTGAATTTCTAAAGTCTCTACAATCTTCTTTAAATGTAACTCCTAAAAGTGCAATTGTTTTTAAATTTTTTAATTTGTTAATTTTTTGAAATACATAATGGTACATGCTATCATTCATATTTCTTCCTGATAAAATTACTTTAGGATCAATTCCAATTTTTTTAGCTTTATAAGCTAAATAATAAGGATCTACCCCAATACAATGGCCACCAACCAAACCCGGGTAATAATCATTAAAATTCCACTTTGTTTTAGCTGCAGACAAAACATGATTAGTATTTATATTCAATTTGTTTAAAATTTTTGAAAATTCATTCATCAGTGCAATATTAATATCTCGCTGTGTATTTTCTATTATTTTAGCAGACTCTGCTACTTTAATACTTTTTGCTGAAAATAAACCTGCTGAAATTACAGGTTTATAAACATTTCTAATTTCCATTAGTGCTTTTTTTGATGAACCTGAGATAATTTTTTTAATTGTACTTATTTTTTTTGTATTTAATCCTGGATTAATTCTTTCTGGACTATAACCTAAATAAAAATTCTTATTGACTTTTAATTTTGAAATTCTCTCGATTATAGGACAGCATACTTCTTCGGTTGTTCCAGGATAAACAGTGCTTTCATATACTATTGTATCGAAAGGTTTTACTTTTTTTGCCACTAATTTCGTAGCCTCCTTTAAAAAAGTTAAATCAGGTTTTTTATTTCTAATTGGTGTTGGAACACAAATAATAAAAAAATTTTGATTTTTAAGTAAATTTACTTTTGATGTAAAAATTAGATTTTTGTTTTTTAAATCTTTTTTTTTTGCCTCTCCATTATCATCGACTCCTTGATTAAGTTTTCTAATTCTCTCGTGATTTTTATCATAACCAATTACATTAAATTTCTTCGCTAGTGCAATCGCGAGAGGTAAGCCTACATAACCTAAGCCAATAACAGAAATTTTTTTTTTCATTTATTTGCAACTAAATATCTAAAAGTAAAAATGAAATAAGTTAGTATATTAAAAAAAATGACAAGTAAAATATATTCTTTGAATAAAAAACCTAAAATATTAGGGAAAATAATTATAGACAAATAAATAAATAGAGACTTACTCAAATCATATTTTTTTATTAAAAAATGATGGAAATGATTATTATCCGCATTATAAAAATTTTTCTTTAATATAAATATTCTTTGAAAAAATAATCTTGCACAGTCTAAACCTGGAACTAAAAATAATAAAAAAATATTTTCAACATATATTTTTTTAATAATAGTATTATCTTGATATTCTAGATTGTATAAATATACAGTTAAAAGTGAAATCAGCCCTCCCAATAAATAAGATCCAGAGTTGCCTATAAATATTTTATTTTGTAAATTAAATACTAATACAATTCCAATAAATGGCAAAAGGTAAGTCAAAAATTTTGTAGAAAAATTATCTGAGTAAATAGTTAAAAAAATTAACCAAATAGTGAAAATACTTAAGGCTAGACCGTTAATTCCGTCAATCATATTGAATGCATTGAGCAATAAATAAATACAAAAAAAGGTGAAAAAATAACTTAAATTTCCTAAATAAAAAGTTTTATTAAATGTACCAAAATATAAGAAATTTAAAAAGATATTTTTATTTATAAAACTTAAAATAAATAATCCAATTAAAATAATTACAAATTTTTTTAAAGGTGAAGGGTTCTTGATATCGTCAAAATATCCTATTAAGAAAAAAACAATACTGGACGATAAAATTAATAAATTTAAATCAAACGAACTATGGTTATTTAAAATTAAAAAAAAAATAATTATTAAAATATTTAAAAGAATAACCAAACCTCCAATTTTGGGGACTGGTTTTGAATGTATAGAACGCTCAAATAAAGGGTAATCAATTAAATTAAAAATATTTCCTATCTTATTGGAGTTTTTTAAGATTAAAAAATTAATTAAAAATAAAGATAATAATAAAACAATATTAACTATCATCAGTAATGTTTTTCCATTAGTTTAATAATTTTTGTTTGGTCTAACTTTTGCTTGGCAAAATTTAAGGAAAATTCACTCATCTTCTTCAATTTAAATTTATTTTTTAATATATACTTAATTGAATTGTAAATACTTTGGCTAGACCTACTTTTGAATAATAATCCGTTTTTTTTTTGGAAAACAATATTGTTACATCCGGGCACATCTGCTGCCAAAATAATTTTACCAAAACTACAGGCTTCCATAAGTGTTTTAGAGGCACCCTCCCTGTATGAAGGAAATATTAACACATCAATTTTGTCAAATATTTTTTTTATATTTTTATCAAATTTTAAATAATGTATTCTTAGCTTTAATTTAATTAAAAATTTTTTTAAATTATTTTTATTAATTCCTACAAAACTATTTTGATCAAAATTTTTTACTAAATAAAATTTACAATCTCCTGGATATTTTTTTTGAATTTGATTTGCAGCTTTTAGATATTCAAAAATACCTTTTTCTATTGTAACTCTTGAAATAAATCCAAAAGAAATTTTTTGTTTATATTTAAATTTATTCAATTTGTTATGAATTTTTACACCAAGGCCGAAAGATGTATAAGTTTTAGTATTTTTTAAAAAACCCTTCTTTTTAAAAAAATTTAAGTCATATTTATTTTGAAAAAAAATTTTATCAGCTCGTGAGAAAGATAAATAATATAATATATTAAAAATAAACTTTAGTAATATTTTTTTTGTTAAAAATGAATGACCAAGACCTGTCACGGTTAAATAAACTTTAATTTTTTTAAAAAAAATCAAAGCAAAAAAAGAGAGTAATATTGGTTTTGGGTTAAAGCAATGTACTATATTTGGATTTGTTTTTTTAATAAAAAAATATAACTTTATTATATATTTAATATCTTCAAAAATATTTATTGGTTTTTGTGATAATCCAATATTTTTATATTCAACATTATAAATTTTTTTTTTAGTATGTTTATTTGGACCTCCATAGATACAATAAACTTTATTGTTTTTACTAATTTTTTTTGCCAACTCATATCTAAAGTTGCAAAAAGACCACAAATTCTTATTAATAAAAATGATTTTTTTCATTATAAATTACTAAAGATTTATATTATTTAATTATTAATAAAAACATATATATGAAAGTAAAAAAAATTATAAAAAAATGAAATACTTAATTACTGGCACTGCAGGCTTTATTGGATATCATTTAGCAGAAGAATTGCTGAAAAATAAAAAAAATAAAGTATTTGGTATAGATAATTTAAACAACTATTATTCTGTGAAAGTAAAAAAAAGTAGAAATTTAAAGCTTAAGAAATATAAAAATTATTATTTTTTTAAAAATGATATTACTCAATCAAAAAAAATTGAAAAAATTTTCAAAGAAATTTCTCCTGATATAGTCATTAATTTAGCAGCACAAGCTGGAGTAAGATATTCAATTGAAAACCCATCTTCATATATAAATTCAAATCTCATAGGTTTTTTTAACATATTATACTTATCAAATAAATATAAGGTAAAACATTTTTTTTACGCCTCTAGTAGTTCTGTGTATGGTAACCAAAAAAAATTACCTATTAAGATTAATTCTTCAACGGACCATCCTTTGTCACTTTATGCTGCAACAAAAAAATCAAACGAAATCATTGCAGAAAGCTACTCTAATATTTTTAAAATGAAATGCTCAGGTTTCAGATTTTTTACTAATTATGGGAATTATGGAAGACCAGACATGTCTATTTATAAGTTTTGTGAATTGATGTCTAAAAATCGACCTATAGAAGTTTTTAATAAGGGAAATCATAATCGTGACTTCACTCACATTAGTGATAGCATTAAATTATTAAAAATAATCATAAAAAAAAGATTAAATGAAAATGGACACAAGGTATTTAACATAGCTAGTGGAAAGAAAATTGCTTTAATGAAAATTATTAGGTTAATTGAGAAAGAAATGGGCTTTCCAGCTAAAATTAACTTTAAAAGTATGCAAAAAGGAGACGTTAAGGAAACGCATGCTTCAATTGAAGAAACTAAAAATTACACAAAATACAAACCATCTAAAAAAATTCAAGAAGGTATAAAAGAATTTGTTAATTGGTATAAAAAATTTAAATATTGATGAACATATTAATGATTTCACCATCTTATGGTTTAAAAATAGGTGGCGCAGAAAATCAACTAAATAAGCTTTACAAAAGATTAATTGCTAATAATGAGGTTAAAATTTCTTCAAAAAAATCTGAAAAATGCTCAGATTTTTTATACCCTATAAATTATCTTTTTAAAATATTTTTAAGAATAATATTAAATCAATTTCATATTATACATATTCACACTTTTTCTTCACCAGCTTGGTTTATCTCTTTAAGTAATCTACTCCTTAACAAAATAATAATAATAAAAATTACACTATCCGGAAAAAACTCAAGACTAGAAAAAATAAAAAAAAATAATTTTTATAAAATATTATTTAAAATATTTTTTGTTTCAAAAAAAATTTATTTTGTAGCTATAAATAGAAATATTAAAAAAGATCTTATGGAAATTGGAATAAAAAGAGAAAATATAATAAATATTCCAAATGGCGTTGAAGTTAGAACTAAAAATATTAAAAAAAATAAAAATATAGATTTAATTTTTTTTGGTAGATTAATTAAAAGAAAAAAATTAATGGAATTGATTGAAATTATTAATAATAATAAATTATTTAAAATTAAATTTGTAATTTATGGAGAAGGACCAGAGAGTAAATATTTAAATAATTATATTAAAAAGAATCAAATAAAAAATATTTCTATAAAAAAATTTATTTCAAATTCTAGTATTATTAAAAAGTTGCAATATTCTAAATTCTCAATAAATGCATCACAATCAGAAGGTTTATCAAATTCTATTTTGGAATCATTAAGTCAAGGTGTTCCAGTAATTTGTAGAAATATTTCTCAAAACAAGTTTTTAATTGCAAATAATTTTAATGGCTTATTATTTAATAGTAAAAAGGATTTATTAAAAATATTAACCAAAATAAATTATAAAAAAATTAATTATAAAATTTTTTCAAAAAATTGTTTTAAGACTGCAAAAAAATTTAATATAGAACACATATCTGATCTATACAAAAAAAAATATTTGCAGATTTACTCTAAAAGTTAGCACCTACAACCTTTATATTTCTTTCAGGTAATAATTTAGCTCTAAAATCGAAGACAATTGTTTTATTTTTTCTAGTATAATTTTTCCAATCATATTTTAAGGTTTCTTTTGTATGATTCATTATTATTATTGCATCGAGTTTAATTTTTTTTAAATCAACAAAATTTATTTTTTTCAAACTTTCATCTTTTAAATCAATTTTTTTATCTATGTAATAAGTTTTATTTTTTTTAGATTTTAAAATTTTCATTAACTCTAAAGACTTTGACTCACGAAGATCAATTGTGCCTTCTTTAAAACCAACACCAATTATGCAGAATTTATTATAATTTTTTTTTATAGATTTAATTTTTTCTTTTAATCTATTGTCGTTTTGATAAATAATTGAATTTAAAATTCTTTGATTCAATCCTTTAGTCTTTGCAAATTTAAAAAAAGATTTTGTATCTTTTGGGAAACAACTTCCCCCATATCCTGGGCCAGGTATTAAATATTTATATATTTCTGGAAATAAAATTTTTTTTCCGTTTTTAACTCTAAATCTTCTATCAAACATAAAGCTTTCTAAAATGTTTGAGTAATTCACATTTTGAAACTTTTGACATATATCAGAAAATTCATTTGAAAATGCGATAAAATTGGACAAGATTATATTTGAATAATATTTACAAAGCTCTGCTTCTGTTGCATTTACAAAAATTTTTTTTGCATGAAACTTTGAATAAACCTTTTTTAGAATTTTAATAACATATTTGTTTTTACTACCTATTACTATTCTATCAGGTTCAAGAAAATCTTTTACAGCAGAACCCTCTCTTAAAAATTCTGGATTATTTACAACAAATATATTTTTAAAATTTTTAAAAATTGGTTTTATTTTGAATTCTAACGTACCTGGAACAACAGTGCTTTTAATTACAATAACAATTTTTTTTTTGACTTTTTTTTCTTTTATTAAAGATAGAATTTTTTTACATGAAGAGATCAAATAAGTTAGGTCTATACCATTTTTTTTGTCAGGAGTATTTACGGCTATAAAAATACAATCTGACTGAATGCAGTCAGAATAATCACTAGTAATAAAATAATTTTTGTTAATTTCTTTTGATAATATTTTATTTAGGCCAGGCTCATAAACCTTAGGTCTTTTTTCCAAAATTTCCTGAACTTTTTTTTTGTTTAAGTCTATATTTGTAACTTTTAAATTTTTGCTTGCAAAACCTAGTGAAGTAACCAATCCCACGTAACCAGATCCTATAACCGTAATTTTCATTTTTTTATTTAATTAGTTTTTTCCAAGGAGCTTTTTTGTTCTTCCAGAGATAATCTAGAGTTCTTTTATCTTTCAAGGTATCCATGGGATGCCAAAAACCATAATGTTTATAACACATCAAATTATTTTCTTTTGCAAGATTAGCTAAAGGCTCTCTCTCCAGTATAGTAAAGTCATTTTCGAGATATTTAAAAATTTTTTTATTAAAAATAAAATAACCACCATTGATGAAACTTTTATTATCCAAAGGTTTTTCACTAAAAGATTTAACTTTATCTTCTGAAAGTGACAATGAACCATATCTTCCAGGTTGAGTTATACCAGTAAGCGTTGCTATTTTTTTATGTTTAACATGAAATTTTCTCAAATTATTAAGATTAATATCTGAAATACAATCACCGTAAGTTAAAAAAAAATCTTTATTTCCTATATGTTTTTTTGCTCGAAGTATTCTTCCACCAGTTAGTGTTTCTTCGCCAGTGTCTAAAACTTTTACTTTCCAGTTTATTTTTTTTCCTAAATACTTTGTCTTTCCATTTGATAGATTAAATTCTACACTATTAGATATTATATTATAATTATGAAAAAAATTTTTTATATGAGCCGACATATATCCAGCTAAAATTATAAATTCTTTTACTCCATAAAAACTATAAACTTGCATTATATGCCATAAGATAGGCATGCTTCCTATTTCTGACATCGGTTTAGGCTTAAAATCTGTTTCTTCACTTAGCCTAGTTCCCCTGCCACCTGCTAATATTACTGCTTTCATAATAATTAATATTTATTAATATGATTTTAAAATTAAATGCAAGATATATATAAAAAAATAATTAACAAACCAACAGTTGATGAAATTTATTATAATTATTTTACAAGATATGCGTCAGCGTTTTTAACTAAAATAATATCAAAAACAATCATAACTCCTAACTTTGTATCTTATACAATGTTCTTTGTTGGACTAGTTGCTATATATTTTTTAAGCTTAAATTCCACTATATCAATTTTATTTTCGAGTATATTGTTTATATCTCATAATATTCTTGATACAGTAGATGGTGATCTTGCTAGATTAAAATCAAAAACATCAAAATTTGGAAAATTTATTGATCAAATAACACATGCAGTAATTAATCCATCAATTTTTTTTGCACTTTATTTTAGACTTAAAGATGAGACTGACTACGGGTTATTTTTTTTATTTTGTGGTTTTATTTTTTTAGCGGATATGTACTTGAAAAAAAATTTTGAAATATTGACGAATAATAAATATTCTTTTTCAATCCAAAAAAAAAATAAACAAAAAAGTGCTATATTAAAAATAAATTTTTTAAAAATTTTAAATGATTGTTTTTTTTCAATTATTGGTTTTTTTCATATACTGCTTTTAATTTTTTTATTGGAGAGTTTCATTTCTGAAAAACTCAGTTTAATATATTTTATTTTGTTTGCATTAGCAGTTCCTATTAAGTTTTTATTTAGAATAATTATTATGATGAATATTCTTTTAAAATTAAAAAATTAAAAAATATTATTTATTTAAAATATTATAATATTTTAATGTTCTTTCAATTCCACTATCTATCTTAAACTTTACTTTCCAATTTTTAATTTTCTTAATTTTTGTTAAATTTGGACATCTAATTTGTGGATTATCAGTGGTATACTGCTTATCTCTATTGACTTTGAATTTTAGTTTTATTTTTAATTTTGATTTTTTTATGAATTTTTGAACAATATTTTTAATTGATATCATTTCGTCATTACCAACATTATATGCTTCACCATTTTTTCCATTAAACATTAGGTTCATAACTCCTCTTATCTGGTCTGATATGTAGCAAAAAGATCTTTTAGGTTTACCGTTACTGTATAGTATTACCTCTTTTTTATTAATTCCCTTTATGGTATCTGGAATTATTCTTTTATCATGTAAATTTTGTCCAGGACCATAAACATTAAATGGTCTTATTATTTTAATAGGTAACTTATGTTTTTCATAGTAATTTACACAAATTGTTTCACCAATTCTTTTTGACTCATCGTAACATGCTCTAGGTCCAGTGAATGAGACGTTCCCAACATAATCCTCTGATGTGGGTATAAATTTTATAGGTGGGTCTCCATAAACCTCGCTTGAACTCATAAATATTATCGATTGAGGTTTTTTTTTTATTTTTAAAAATTTTTCCAATATTTTTATAAGAGCTAAAACATTTACTTTAATAGTTTCGATTGGGAATTTTCTATAAAAAGTTGGAGAAGCTATGGATGCTCCATGTATAAAAAAGTCACATTCTAAATTATTAATTTCTTTTATTGTTAAGTCTTTTTTTATAAAAGAAATATAATTTTTTTTGTTTAATCTTTGCAATCTTTTAGAAAGACCAAAAAATAAAGAGTCATAAATTACTAATCTAATTTTCAGATTATAGTTTTCTACTAGTGCCTCAACAACATAAGCAAAATAACTTAATAAAAAACCAGCACCACCTGTTATTATCCATTTATACTTTTTATTTTTTTTAAAGTTTTTTCTAAATTCTTTTGCAATTTCATTTGCATCATTAAATATTATTTCTTCATTAAAGTTACTCATTGATTATTTCCACTTGTGGCAAAGGAATAATAAACTTTGATTTTGATCCTCTCTCTCTTAAATGTTTGATAATTGGATCTTTTAAATGCCAAGCAAGTAACAAGATATAATCGGGCTGTTCTTTAAACAAAATATCATTTTTTACTATAGGAATTTTTTTTCCTGGCAAGTATTTGTTAAGTTTAAAAGAAGTAGGTTGTTCAGCTATATATGGTATTAATTCTGTTCCTATATCACAATAATTCATTAAAGTACTACATCTTGCTGGACAAGAATTTGCAGCTAAGGTTTTACCTTCTTTTTTTAAATCACTAAGAACTTTTAATAAATTTTTTTTTGAGTCTATAATTTGATTTTTAAAATTATTCCAAGTTTCATCCTCTAATATTCCAAAATTTATTTCTTCATCTAAAACTTTTTTAACATTAGATGTTTCATTTGAAGATTTATTTTTTGTTACAACCACTCTTATAGATCCATTATATCTTTCAACTACGTTTGCATCTATTACTTTCAATCCATACATTTCAAATAAATATTTAAGAGAACTAAAAGAATAATTTCTTATATGTTCGTGATAAAAACTATCATATTGATTATGCATTATAATGTTCATCATATTGTGGTTTTCTATAATAAAAAAACCATCATCATCCAAAAGTTCTATAACTCCATCCATAACATCACCCAAAGAGGACATGTGGGCAAATACATTTGTTGCAGTAATTAATTTTGCTTTGGAATATTTTTTAATAATTTTTTTTGCAACTTCTAAATTAAAAGGTTTTTGAATGGTATCAATCCCATTTTCTATAGCAACTTTAGCCATATTTGTTGGTTCAATTCCAATTACCTTCATATCATTTTCTTTATAAGCATTAAGCAATGTTCCATCATTTGACCCAATATCTGCCACTAACGAATTCTTTTTGATTTTTAAATTTTGAATATTTTGTTTAGATTGATCTTTATGATGATCAACAATTTCTTTAGTGATTCCTGGTCTGTACGGGTAATCTAAATGATATAATTCATCTTGAGGAACTATATAACTTAATTGCGAATGACCTAAAGTAGGACTTCTTAAAATTTTCAAAGGATATAATTTTTCATTTTTTTTTAACAAATCATTTTTGTCCAACAAAGTATCACTTAATGGCTGATTTCCTAGATCTATAAAGCTTTTAAGATTATTTTGTCCCGAAATCTGACAATATTTTAAATCACCGTCTTTTACATTTTGGAAATTAAATTTCATTTTTTATATTTTAATAAATTTCTTATAATTAAACTTTTCTATATTGATACCTTTTTTTTAGTTCATGCTAAATAGACATTACAATCTGTTTCAACATTTTTTGATCAATATCAATTGGATTATTTTTAAGCCTTTCCAAATTCACAGATTTAGTGAAAAAAATAGGATTTTTTTTTATGTCTTTTCTAATTAATTTTAAATTAATTTTGTAAGATTTTTCTAACTTTTTAAGTTTTACTTCTAAATCCTCAAATTTCCTTATTTTTAATATATTAAATATTTTTTTAAATTTTTTTTGTAATTGTTTTTGGTTGTTTGCACCAAGATAATTAATTTTAAGGAATAATCGTAAAGACATAAAAACTGCTCTTCCATGTGGAACTTTATATTTTGATGTAAAAACATATGACAAAGCGTGAGGTCCTGTGGTTTTTGATATATTTATTGCTTTACCAGCCAAATTGGCTCCTATAGACATTTTCAAAGTCGAATTGTAATCCCTGGTCTCAATATATTTAAAAATATTTTTATTAATTATATCAAGAGCTTTATATGAATTTACTAAGCTTCCTCTATTTGAGTTTAAAGACATTATTGACTCCAGTGTTTGGGCTAGAGAATCTAGTGCAGAAGGAGTTGCAATTTTTTTGGACATAAATTTTAAAAATTTTGGAATTAAACAATAGTAGTCCGGAATCATGTAATTGTTATTTAAAGAAAATTTTTTATGGTTTTTATAAAGAACTGAAAAAGTTGTTGACTCAGCTCCTGAACCACAAGTTGTTGGAATACAAATCAATTTTTTTAGCTTATTTTCATTTTTGTTTATTTTTTGAATATTGAATAAAATTTTTTTCTCATTTAAAAAAAATCTACATAATTTCGAATAATCAAGAACAGTGCCACCTCCAAGACCAATTATAATATCAGGATTAAATTTTTTACATTCTATTAAAATTTTTTTTAATTCACTGAGTTGTGGAACCGATTTTTTTTTAAAGAATATCTTTAAAAAATTAAATTGTTTTAATTTTGAGCTAAAATTTTTTTTTTCTAAAAATGAAACTGTGTTTTTTCCAGTTATTAGGAAAACTTTATTATTTTTATAAGTTTTAATTAATTTATCAATATTTTGTATTTCCTTATTCGGCATATTATAAAGAAAAGTTTTCTAAAACTTGTTTTAAGTTTTTTGGCCTACCAAGGTTTTTTATAGAAATATTTTTTATTTTAACTTCTAAAAAAGTAGACATTTTACTTTTTAAAAATTTTTTAATTATAGATTTCATTTTTTTTTTGTTTGAAATTTTAGTATATTTTTTAAAACCTAAACCTTTTGAGAGAAAACTCATATTAATATTATTTACATTTGTTTTTTGAGATCCAACAGATTCATGGCAATTATTATTTAGTAGAATATATTTCAAATTTGTCTTTTTCCTTTGGCCGATTGTAAATAAAGAACCAAAATGCATTAGCATAGAACCATCACCATCTATACATATTATTTTTTTCTTTACAGCTTCAGCAACTCCAAGAGAAAATATTGAAGTATGACCCATTGCTCCAACCATATAAAAATCTCTTCCCTTACTATCTTTTTCTGTCTTTCTTATTTCATCTAATTCTCTTGATGTATAACCTGTGGACGAAACTATCTTAGTATTTTTATCAACTTCTCCAACTAAAGTTTTTAAAAAATCATACCTTAAAATATTATTTTTATTTACATCCATAATCTTATTCGAATTTTCATTATTAAAAAATTCTTTTTTAACTAAAAGTGCAACAACCTTTTTATTCTTAGATGCGTAATTAATTAAATCTTTAACTTTTAGTGGTGAAAATTTTTTACCTAATACCAATGTTTTAATTTTCAATAATTTCAAAATATCTTTTGTAATTTTTCCCATTTCAATATGCTGGGGCTCATCATGTTTTTTTGGTTCGCCTCTCCATCCAATTAATAAAACTAATGGTATTGAATAAACTTTTTGATGTGTGAGAGAAATTAAAGGATTAATTGCATTTCCCAATCCAGAATTTTGCATATAAACCAAAGGAATATTTTTTGATACTACTTGCCAGCCTGCTGCTAACGAAATTGCATTGCCCTCATTAACTGCTTGAATATGTTTAAAATTACCAATTTTTTTCATATTTTTTAAGAAAGGTTTAAGAAGACTGTCAGGCACACCGGTACAAAAATTAATCTTATTTTTAAGAAATAAAGATCCAAGTTTAATGGAGTTCTTCATATATTTTATTTTATAAGTGTTAAAATTTCTTTAATTTTAGTTATTTCTTTATCTACTTCGTGAGCTCTTTTATTTTTTAAAATTCCTAAGGCAGTTTTTGTCATCGCTTTATAGGCTGAACGTAATAATTGATTTGCGTAAATTATTATTCTAAAACCTTCATCAATTAGCTGTTTCTCTTTTGCTATAGAATAAGTAGATGGAACACATACTAAAGGCACATAATGTTTAGATTTTTTAAATTTTCGTGCAAAATTAATAATTTCATTTGGGCTATCACTTTTTGAATGGATTAAAATACAATCTGCTCCAGCTTTACTGTATGCATCCGCTCTAACTAAAGCATCTTTGACGGTTTTCCCTAAAATTATACTTTCAATTCTAGCAATAACAAAAAAATCTTTATTATCTGCGGCTTCTTTTGCTACCTTAATTTTTTTCGAAAAGTTAATTATACTATCTTGTTTTGCATCTTTTTGATCAGCAAATAATGAATTTTTTTTCAATCCTGTTTTATCTTCCATTACAATTGCGGATGCGCCTGCTCTCTCTAAATCTCTAACTACAAATTTTAAATGCTCTATTTGACCTCCGTTATCTATATCAAAAATTAAAGGCTTGGTAGTTACAGACATGATTGAATTTACTCCCTGTACACGAACAGAATAATCAACAGATTGATTATCAGGCATCCCTCTAGAGACTGAGTCTGTCAGACTTGAAGACCACATCCCGTCAAAATTATTATCTCCTGTTTTATCCTTATAATTTACATTTTCTACTATTAGTCCACTTAAAGGGTTGTGGCACTCTAAAATCCTCAGACATTTTTTTGCTTTTAGAAGTCTTTTTAATTTTGATGTTCTATTTAATGGATCATTTCCTAACTCAAATGTTTTATTTTTAAATTTCTCCAATGAAATATTTTTTGTATAACCTACCTCAATTAATTTTCCTGACCATTTTTTTAATTGCTTAATTACTTTTGTTCTAATATTTTTTTGAATTCCTTTTTTCCAATCATCTCCATGCACTACATAATCTGGTTTTATTAATTCTAAATTTTTTGTGTAATCTAGGCTCTCTTGAGGAATTATTTTTTTTATAAAGCTAAAACCTTTTAATAATTTTTTTCTCTTTTCATAATCAAGATTGGGAACATTTTTATAACTAATAATAGCTTCATCTGTAAGTAGACCAATATAAACCTCACCAAGTTTTGAGGCTTTATTTAGTATATTGAAATGTCCTTCATGTAGAAAATCAACTGCGAGTGCTACATAAACTTTTTTTTTTATTATTTTCATAAATTTATAAAACTTGATTTATATAAATTGTTTTATTTATTACTTATATAAAATTTAATAAAATAACTAATACTTTTTAAATTTTTTAATCAAAAATATTTAATATTTGTATTTTTATGAACATTTAATATAACTAATTTATGATCAAAAATAATGATTTTAATAAAATTATTACTAAAATTGAAAAAATTAGATCAAAAAATAATGTTAATTGGATGAACATTTTAAGGCTAGCATTTAAATTAGATCCAAAAAATACTTTAAAATTAATGACAAAAATTAATTATGACGACAAAAGAATTTCAAATCTTTTTAAAGAGTTATCAAAAAAAAGTTAAATTATTTTAATAACTGTTCAGCATATTTTGAAGAATTAAATCCTTTTTTTAAATTGTTTATTTTTTTTTTTTTAATCAAACTTATTAAATATTTATAAACTGGAAAAATTCTATAATCATCTTCATTTTTTTTTAAAATATTTTCTTTCTGATTTATAATTTTGATTTTTTTATAATGTTTATCTATGATTTTGAAATTTTTAAAATATTGATTTGATTTGTTTTGTAATATTAAATTTGAATTCTTGGTTTTCATCTCAATTTTGTGTATTGGTTGATTTTTATAATTACAGTCAAATTCTATATTAATTTTATTAAATTTTTTTGAAAAAACCTCAAAAAATAAAACATTTTTATTTTTTTTTAAAATTTTAGAAATTTTATACTCGCCAAAAAAAAATTCCAAATAATTAAGTAAGTGTATCAAATAAAAACTAACTATACCTCCACCTACTTTTAAATTTGTTTTCCATGTTTTAATTTGATATTTGTTGTGATGTGCAAGAAATTTCCATTGTATATTTATTTTGCTAAATTTAATATTTTTTTTATTTATAATATTTTTATATTTTTGAAAAATGTCAGTAGCTAAAAAAGTAAAATCAACTAAAAAATTTTTTTTACTTTTAAATCTCTTATAGATTTTATGTGAATTATTAAGATTTTCTGCGATTGGTTTTTCTATAAAAAAGTATTTTATATTATAATTTTTAAGTTCATTACTAAGTAATATTTTAGATTGAATACTGGGCACTGTTGCAATAGCTAACATATCTATTTTTTTTGTATTAAGCATTTTTTTCCAGGATTTAAAAAACTCAATTTTATTATTGTTTCTAAAAATATTTTCTAATTTATTTTGATTTCTAGAGCAAACTGCAACTACATTTATGTTTTTAATTCTTAACAACGCTTTATAAATTACATAATATCCATAACCTGAACCAACAATTGCTACATTAATTTTTTTCATACACTTCACTTAATAAAATATTTGCAATCAATTTATTTGCAAACTCATTAGGATGACCGTCGCAGGTAAAAAAAAGTTTTTCAGTTTCTTCTTTCCTAATTGATAAACTCGTTAAAATATCAATAAATTTTATATTATTTTCTTTTGAGAAATTTTTTAATTCTGTAGTTAATTTTGGAATTTTTTTTTTATTTTCAAAATATATATCTAAATCTGGCTTTGTTGGAAGTAATATAACATATAATTTAGCATTATTTTCTTCTGCTTTTTTTTTAATTGAAAGTAAATTAAATTTTATTAAATCTAAGCCATCCTGATTGAATACATTATAAAATGAATATCTTTGAATATTTTCTTTAATAGTAGTTACTTCCTTAATTTCTTTTTTTACCTCTTTACTTGCAGATTGAATTTGCTTTGTTGTTATTCTAGATTTTAAATATCTTAGCAAATGATATGTATGAGTAAAATTACTTGAGTAATTTTTCATTTTTTCAGTGAAAGAGGAATTTTTTAATCTATTTGTATAAATTAACTTATAATTATCACCTTCCTTAATAAAATAGGGTCTATATCTATCTTTGTGTATTATTTTTCCAAAAGGATAAGAGTCATCTTCAAAATCATTGGCAGCAGTAATAAAAATAAGAACTTTTGAATGTTTAAATTTTGAGGCTAAATTTGAATATAGCAAATTATACTGTGTTGTTCCAAAATGACCCGAAGTTCCAAAATTTAAGTGAGGAATATTTAATTTATTTTCTAATATGTTAGAAAATCTATTATTTTGCTCAATACCATAACCCTCAACTATTGAATCACCAATTACTACAGATCTGTTTTTACCAATTAAATCTCTTTCAATATCTACGGCTCCATATGAATTTGTATTATAAATAACTTCAAAGCAACTTTTTTTGTGAACTAAGGATTTATTTGGTAAATGCCATGCACCAAAATCTTTATTATAATCGCCATAGTGATGTCTGCTTTGATTAATAAAATTAGGTCTAGATGTAATATTTAATTGTATAATAAAAATAAATGATAATAATTCTATTAAAATAACAAATATCAAAAAATTAATTAAAAATAACTTTATTAAATAATTTGTTTTCATGCATGTACTCAGGTTAACTAGAACATATCCAAACATAAAATTTAAAAATATTGGACTTCAGGCCTTTATGTTTGGAAAGTATTCAAAATACAGTAGTACATTTTTTTTTAAAAAAAATAAACATAAATCCATTAGAAATAGAGGAGATGTAAGAGCTCATGAAATAATTTTAGAAAATAGGAGCCTCAATGACAATTACAAGCTCAATATTAATTTTATTTTGGTATTAATTAATAAATTTAAGGATAATATTTTTTTATTCAAAAATATTTTAAAAAAAATTAATTTAAATAAAATTCATTATGTTCATGTGCATAATATAAATTTGTTACTAGCTGCTGCACTCATTAATCTAATATATAAAAAAAAAATAGTATTATCAATTGGTGGATCAGATATATACAACTTAAAAAAAAAAATATTATTTAAATTTTTAATTAGAAGAGTTACTTTGGTACTCTCTGTCTCAAAACAGTTGAAAAAAGAATTTCATAAAATTTATCCTAGTACCATATGTAAAGTAATGGGTAACGGAGTTGATTTGAATTTTTATAAATTTAAAAAAAAAAAAAAGAAAAAAATAATCTTGGCTGTTGGAAATATTAGGTGGCAAAAAGATTATTTAACTCTAGTAAAAGCTTTTAATAAATTTCAAAAAATAAACAAGGACTATAAGCTATACATATGTGGTGAAATCTTTGATAAAAAGGAATATCAAATTATAACAAATTATTTAAGAAAAAATTCTATTATTAATAAAGTTATTTTCACTGGCTATATAAATTCATTTCAAATACGAAATTTAATTTATAAATCTAAAATTTTAATAATTAGCTCTGTAAGTGAAGGATTGCCCAAAGTATTGCTTGAAGCAATTAGTTGTGGAACTCCAATAATTTCAACAAACGTTGGGGATAATCCGCAGATATTAAATGATAAAACTTTAATAATTCCAAAAAAAAATTTTCATAAGATGTATCTAGCTATAAATTCTTTGATTAATTCTAAAAAAAAATATAATCAGGTGGCTAAAAAATTTTTTTATAAGAGAAATAACTTTGACTGGAAAAATATAATATTTAAAACAGAAAAAATAATTGAAAGACATGTATGTTAAAAAGATTTTATAAAGAAAGAGAAACAAGAATTAAGAAGCAGTTCAGAGATAAAAAATTTCAAAAATTAAGTAACTCTTGGACTAAATATTCTTTGAAAAATGGATATATTTATAATTTTTCATGGCTAGGTATACCAATAATAAAATACCCAAGTGATTTAATTACAATTCAAGAAATAATTTTTGAGGTAAAACCTGACTTAATAATTGAAACTGGAGTCGCACACGGAGGTAGTTTAGCTTTCTATGCAAGTATTCAAAAAATGTATGACTCTAAAGCAAGAACTTTGGGAGTTGAAATAGATTTTAGAAAGCATAATAAAAAAAATTGTAAAAAAATTTATAAACAGCTAGATATAAACGTTATTGAAGGCTCATCTATTTCAAACGAAACAATAAAAAAAATTAAGAAATATTTAAAAGGGAAAAGAAAAATTATGGTCATTTTGGATTCCGATCATTCAAGTACCCATGTTCTAGAGGAACTAAATATTTATTCTAAAATAGTTTCAAAAGGAAGTTATCTAATATGTACAGATACAATAGTTGATTTCATGCCTAAAGGATTTTTCTTAACTGATTGGCAAAAAAAAAGAGCTCCACATCGAAATTTCGATAAAGGAACAGGCCCATATATTGCAGTAAAAAAATTTTTAAAAAATAATAAAAATTTTAAAATTGACAAAAATTTTCATGCAAAATCTACAATTACTGAAAACCCTTCTGGTTTCTTAAAAAAAATAAAATAATTATGAACATTAAAAACATCTATTGGATAGTAGTAGATTCAATGAGATATTATAAAGGTAAAGGTGATAGTAGGTTTAGAATAAATTATTTAGATGAATTAGAAGAAGATTTTTATAATTTTACAAATGCGTATACGTCTGCTCCAAGCACAATTATGTCTGCTGCATCTATGTTTACAGGCGTAGAAACAATTAAAATTGCAAGAAACTATTCTGATTGGAAGTTTAATATTGATCAAATTAAGCCACTATATCAATATTTGAATAATAAAAATTTTAAAAACTTTCCGATTGATAATTCAAAAAGAGCTAGAGAAATGCTTAAAGATTTGATGGGTGTTTTGAATTATAAATCTCACGAAAAATTTGCTAGACATCATTCAAATTGGTCAAATGTTGATATGTTATCAATTTTTAAAAATATAATTAAAAAGAATAACAAAGATTTCAAGTATGTTTTATCATGGCTAGATTGCAGAGGAGACGCAAATATAGAGAGTATTGTAAAGGGACATATAAATTATCTTAAAGAAAATAATCAATACGACGACTCCTTAATCATAATTAACTCAGACCATGGATACCCAGATCCAAATGCAATAAAAACCACAAATATTGTAGGAAATAGACACGATCTAATAGTGACTGAAGATAATATAAAAGTACCTTTAATGCTTAAAATTCCAGGACTAAAGCCGAGAACTATTGACGAAAAAGTTTCATTAATTGATATCCTGCCAACAATAACAGATTTATTAAATATCAAACTTGAACATGAAGTTGATGGAATTTCATTGGTCAGTTTATTAAAAAGTAATGATAAAACAAATATTGATAATAGAATAATTAGAACTGACACAAGACTTTTACTACAAGAAGGAAAAATAACATGCTTAATTAAAAATGATTTAAAATATGTTTATTACCACGATAATGACTTAAGCGAAATTTATAATTTAAAAGAAGATCCGTCTGAATTAATTAATTTTGCCAAAAATGAAAATTATAAAAATAAACTTAATTATTTTAAAGACGAGTATAAAAAAAGAGACACAGAAATATTTAAAGATCAGGAAAAGTTCCTTAAAACAAATTTAAATAAAAGTCTAAATTTAATAAATTTTAATAAATATGATGAAGTATTGATTTTATCGAATATCGATTCAATGTATGTTGATATAATTAAAAGGTTTATAGCTAAAAAAAAATCAAAGATTAAAATTTAAAATTTTTCGAACAAAAAATTATCAAAATAAAAAAGAATTAAATATTTTTAAATTAGATGAAATAGTAAAATTAAATAATTATAAAAATAAATTAGTTTTAGTAATTGATGAAAAAAATTATTATAGAATTTTAGATGATAGGTTTATTAATTTTTCAAAAAAAATAAAATCAAAAAGAATTTTTTTAGATTTAAATTTTGAAAAAAATAACTTATTTTTTTCAAAATGGGTTTTTCCTCTGTTAAAGTATAAAAATAATTTTGAATTTTATAAAAAAGATCCATTACTTTTTCTTGGGGACTTTTCAAAATTGTTCAATCTGATGGTGCAACAGTATATTTTTAAAAAAAAAGTATCCACGCCTAGAATGGAAGACGTGAAACTCCAAAGAGATCGTTTTGTACAATCTAGAAAAGAAATGATTACTATTTCAAATAATAAATATGTTGACCATACTTTTTTTTATAACAATTTAATCAATTGGGGAGGAACACAAAAAACAATGGTCTATTTGATGAGAATGTTTAATATAAAAAATTCTCCTGCATCTATTTATACAAATTCTATAACTTTAGACTTTTTAAAGGCATATAAATTAGACGATATTGATATTCAATTATTGTCTGGAATTTCTAAAAATGTCCCCAATGGATTAGGAAGAATTTTTTTAAGTTTTTTCTATAAAATTTTTATGTTTATTTTTAAAAGACAACATGTCATCATAGGTTCTTTTTATCATGCATTTGCACAAAGAAAAAATTTTGAGAAATTAATAGAAAGATCAAACTATTTTTCAACTTTTTTACTAAAACCAAATATTATTATTTTAATTTTTATAAATTTTTTTACAAAAAAAGACTTAAGTCATAAAATTATATTAAATGAAAGAAACGATATAACAGTTCAATATTTTAAAAATAAATTTTTAGAAAAGTTTTATATTTATCTTCTTAAGAAAAAAAAAGTAAGATTTGTAACTAATTCACTTAATACCTACAAATTTATTAAATCAAAAAATACTAATTGTGAATTAGTTTATGTTTATAATAAAATTCATAATATAAAGAAGGATGTCTATGACAATTATAAATTGAACAAAAACATAATTCGATTAAATTGCATAGGAAGGTATACTTTTCAAAAAGGCCAATTAGAGTTAATAAAAATAATCAGTAATCTTGAAAATATTAATTATGAATTAAATTTCTATGGACGAGGATCGTTAGCCCAACAAATGGAAGAAGGTATTTTAAAATATAGACAAGTTAGCAAAATGAATCTTAAAAATTCGAATAATCTTGATGATATATACAATGATGCAGATATTATCATCATCAACTCACAATATGAAGGCCAGTCAAATGTATTCTTGGAGTGTTTAGAGTTTGGAAAACCAATGATAATAAATGAAAGGTTAAAAAAAGAATTATTAGAAATTTATGGTGAAAGTATTCTCGCTTTTATAGTCTTCTTTAATGATACTAATGAAATCCAAAAATTTTTACAAAAAATAACTAGTGATGAAGAATATTTAAAAGAAATTTTAAAAGAACAAAAAAATTTTGCATTAAAATATGAAAATGAATTTCAAACTATTGACAAATACTATCTAGATTTAAAAAAAGACTCTAAATAATAATATCTAAAATTTTTTTTTTATTAAATTTTTTTGTACTTAATATTAATTCAGATAATAAATTATTTATATTTCCTACAAATATATTGCAATAAATCTTTCCAACAATCATATAAATATTCAGGGGGTAATTATTTATTTTATTTATCCTAACAGATGTATAAGGTTTTAAAGTATGTAGCTCGTCATAATATATTAAGTTATCTAACTTATTTTCTTTAAACAAATATAATAATTTAGAATTAAATATATACCAGGTTCTATACAATTTCATTGAGACTAAAAATTTATTAAATTCTAAATTAAATTTTAACCTTAATGTTTTCACAAATAAGCTTAAATTTTTTCTATTAATTTTTATTTTTTTTTTTTTTAAAAAAGGTCTTATGTAATGAAAACAAGTATTGTGTGGATTTCTAAAAACTCCAATATAATTTTTATACAATAAATTTTTATCCCAAAATTCAAAATTAATTATTGTTCTTGGGTCCTTAAAAATAACTTTTCTCTTATTTTTTAAAATTATGAATTTTATATTGTGTTTGCTGTTATGATTGCTTTTTAAGTCATCTATATCTTGATTTAAATTTAATAAATTATGATTAAGTTTATTTTTTATTTCTAATTTCAAATTTTTTTTATTAATTCTTTTTAATTCTAGATTTTCATAAAACTCATAATAATTTTTTTTAATTGTTCTTTTTTCTTTAATAAAATTAATAGGATTAAAAACTTGTTCATAATTTAACTTATTTTTATCAAAAAGAATTTGCGAAACTAAACTGGTTCCACTTTTTCCCATACCTAAGATTACTGTTGTTTTATTAATACTCGTCATCTTCAATTAAATCTTCATCTTGATTATTATTTATAAAATTTCTTAATTCATCGTCATCAAAATTTTTAACAAAATCAAACTTTTTAATTTCACCATTATCTAAAACTAAAACTTTATCTGCATTTGATTTTAAAAAATCAATATTATTACAAGAAAAAATTATTTGCGTTTTATTTTTATTATTTATTTTAAATAAATTCCAAATATTATTAAAAATCTCATCTTTAAAATTAAAATTAAAATTATCGAATAAATATATTTTATTATTTTCAAAACAAGCTACAGCAAGTACAATTAATTTGTAAATACTTTTATCTTTTTCATAAAAGTTTCTATTCAAATCCTCTTTTGATAATTTCAATAAATCAATTATTTCACTTACGATTTTTTTTGAACTTATTTTTTGATTTTTTGATGTAAAACTTAAAATAGTTCTTATGTAATTTTTGAGCTTTAATCCTGGAAATAAGTTTGGAGGTAGATTTATTAAGGTAGATGAAAATAAATTATTACTTTTTATAATGTTCCCTTTATCAAAGTTAATTTTATCGGATAAAATTGAGAACAACGTGGTCTTGCCCGACCCTGAAGGACCAACAATAAATATTTTTTCTCCAAAATTTATTTCTATATTTATATTTTTAAGAGAATAAAATTCATTTTCTTTTAATTTAGACTGGTTTCTATATAAAAATAATAACTTTTTAATTATTTCTAAATCTTCAATTGGGATTCTAAATTTTTTTTCTAAATCAATTATTTTTAACATCTTTTTTATTTTTTAATTTTGTTTTAAAGATATTAACCCATGCATAGGTTTGTCCCACAACACCTTTAACAGCTGTTGAATTAATAATTTTTATCTGTTTTGAGAAAATTTTAAAATATAATGTTGCAATAATTAAACATATTATACTTGAAAAAATAACTATAATAAGGTCTTTTGAAATTCCCTCTAATATTACATTCCTAGAACTTTCAATTATTATTGTAAAAGGATTAAATTTATTAATATAAAAAACAATTCCTTCTTTAGGAGGTAAATAAAAAATTGGAGTACAGGCTAATATTACTACTCTCAAAAATTTGGAAATGAATCTTAAATCATAAATTAACATTGCAAAAGGTCCTATTATAACGGAAATAAAAACACTTAAAAAAACTGAAAAAATAAAAACGTAAATATATAATAAAAACTCAAAATTAATTTCTCCAAAAAAATAAAAAACTACCATTGAAATTAAAATTATGTCAATAACAAGATAAAAGAGAGATGCAAAGATAGACCCCATAAAAATATGATAAGATTTAATATTTAATGATCTTTGTAAAATAAAACTTAATTGAATTATTTTTTGAGCAATATCAAATGTTTCTGTAATTGCTCTAAAAATTACAAAAGATGGTATAGTCCATAAAACATAATTATATTCAAATCCCATCTCTTTAAAATCAAGCTGTTTTGATGAAATTGTAGCACCAATAAGTACTATTAATGTTGGAAAAAATGCCCAAAATATTCCCAAATGGAAACGCTTATATTTTCTAGAAAAGTAAACTTTACTTAAAAAAAAAGATGCGATTAGTATATCTAAAATTTTATTATACATTTTTGTAAATTTTTTTTAAAATTTTGAAATCATCTTCAGTATCTACATCTATAGCCTTAGAAAGTGGGATTTTATAAGCTTTTGTTTTAGGTGTGATTAAATTCTTATATTTTATAAATTTGTCAGCAAAAATACAGTACATACTTCCTGCATCAGCAAGCAACTCATTAACTTTGAATTTCAATTCATTTTTTTTAATAAACTTTCCTCTATAAAATAAAGCATTTTGTGGATAATGGGAGAAATTGGTAACAATTAATGAAGAATAACATTTTTTTTTGTCAATTAAAGATATTGTTTTTCTCATATCATTTGTGGATATTTGGATGCTCAAAGGATAAAAAACTGTAATTAAAACATTTTTTTTTTCAAACTTTTTTCTTTTTATAAAATCAAAAAGCAAATCATTTATTGTTGTATTTTTTTTTAAAACTTCTTTTCTTCTCTTTTCAATAATTACATTTTTTTTATTTTTCAATTTATCTACTAATTTACTCTCAGAAGATAAGTAAATTTGATCAAATATGCCACTTTTTTTTATTTTCTCTATTTGAATGTCTAAACAATATTTTCTATTAATTTTTTTAAAATTTTTTTTTTTGAGTCTTTTTGAATACTCTTTACAAGGTAAAAAAGCTATTTTTATCATTATTTTAAATCACTTTTTTTTAAAGCTGTTAATTTATATTTTCTTTTTTTTAAAATTGGCCTTTTTAAAAAATAAAAATCTTTTGCCGATAATCCTCGGTTTGGCTTGGCAAATACAACATTTTCTAATCTTATCAGCTTATTTTGATTATATGTTTCCTTCAAATATACTCCTCTTCTATATTTTTTATTTGAAAAAAATTTTTGGTGACTATTATTCATATTTAAAAATTCAATTTTCCTTATATTACTTACAAGTTCTTTTGCCTCATTCTTAGTTAGAGAAAAACAATGTTCTACATGTGGGGTATATTTATTTAAAGTAATTGTTTTTTCTATTAAAGATACGTTTTTAAATACTGCAACAAAGTTTGCTATATCACCTGGCAGATGATCTGAATATCCTACTGGGTATCCTAAATTTTTAATTTTTTCTATATTTTTAAAATTAATATTTTTTATATCTGTAGGATATCCTGGTGGACAGTAATGAATTATAATATTTCTATGATACTTTTCTATAATACTTATTGCATTTTTTATTTCACTCAAAGAAGCACCTCCTGTATCTAGCTGGATGTTAATCTTTAATTTTGCTGCTGCCTCAATTAAATTTAAATAATCGATATCCCCTGATGCAATTTTAATTGATTTGCATTTTAATTTTTTTACCATCTCAATATCTGCGATATCACCAACGGTCACAAAAAATAAAATTTTTTTTTTATCTGCATATTTTTTTAATTCTAACCATTCATAATCACTCAAAGATCTTCTTTTAAAAATAGTTATTAAGTTTTCTGATTTTGTTGATAGACGACCATTTTTTTTTAATATTTTAAATTTAAATTTCATATTTTTTTTCATTATTAAATTTTTATTTCTAAAAATTTGAAATTTAATGGCATCTGCTTTAGAATTTTTGGCTATATCAATTAATTTTTTTGCAGATTTTATACCACTGTGTGTAGCTCCTGCCTCAAAAGTAATAAAAATTTTTTTTTTATTAATAATATTTTTATTTATTTTAGTCATTTTTTCTTATCAAATAGATATTCAAAATCTTAAAAATTTTTTGAATATCATTTTTTTTAATTTCAGGATGTATGGGTAAACTCAATGCATTTTTAGAATAATATTCACTGTTTTTTAATTTTAAATATTTAAATTTATCTTTCAAAAAATTCTGTTTATATAACAGCGGATAATGAAGAGTGGTATAAATATTATGTTTTTTGTACAATAAATTAATTAATTCATTTCTAGAAATTTTTTTATCTTTTAGAACTATAATTAATAAGTGGTGGGAAGAGACTGAATGTTTTTTTTGTTTTTGAATTAATACTTTGTAGTTTTGTAAAAAATTTTTGTATCTTTCTTGAATTTTTGTCCTAATGTTTATAAATTTTTGATATTTTTTTAATTGGCTATTAAGCAGCGATGCGTTGACTTCAGACATTCTGTTATTAAGACCCAAACTAACCTGATCATAATCGTTAAAACGTTTTGATTTTTTTTTAATAATACCGTTTTCTCTATAAAGCTTTAACTTATCGTATATCTTCTTAGAATTTGTTGTAATAGCTCCACCTTCGGCCGAAGTAATAGTTTTTAAAGCATGAAAACTGAATGTTGTTAAATCAGAGTAATGACAGCTACCAATATGTTTTTTTTTAAACTTTCCCCCAAAACTATGTGAAGCATCTTCTATAATTCTAAATTTATATTTTTTTGCCAACTTTTTAATTTCGTCTAAATTTGGACTTATTCCACCCAAATGGACTACTATAATAACTGTAGGTTTAGATTTTTTTAATTTTTCTTTTAAGGAATTTATACATATATTAAATGTATCTAATTCTATATCCACAAAATCGATTTTTGCCCCGCAAAATAGTGCTGCATTAATTGTTGCAGCAAATGTATTTGCTACTGTCCAAACAATGTCTGTATTTTTTAAGTCAAGGGATAGACATGATAAATGTAATGCACTTGTCCCACTGTTACAAACTATACAATACTTAGATCCAACAATCTTTGAAATTTTTTTTTCAACACTTTTTACAATATCACCTTGGGTGATTAATTTTGATTTTAATACTTTAATAACCTCCTTTATATCTTTGCTATCTACTGATTGTTTCGAGTAAGTTAGAGTCTTACGAAATCTCATTATTTTTTTTTAATATTTTCTTGAATTCAGAAATATTTAATAAACTTGATGCTGTACCGCTATTATAATTTTGGATTACAATTTTTTTCATTTTTTTATAATTTTTATTATTTGTAAGAATATAAAATTTTTTATTTTCAAAAATATTCATTGACTCATCATTGCTTATTAAACTTTCATGAATTTTTTCACCTCTTTGTTTTCCTATAAGGCTAAATTTTTTATCTTTATAAATTTTTAATAAATGACCAAGTCTATAACTTTTAAGTTTTGGGACAAAAATTTCTCCTCCAATCATATTTTGTAAAGAAAGAATTGAACAATTGATAGCTTCGTTTTGAGAAAGGTGAAATCTAGTCATATTAGGATCTGTAATTTTAATATCTTTTTTTCTTTTTATGATTTCAAAAATTGATCCTCTACTTTCAAAGACATTACCATATCTTAGAACAGAAAATTTCGTTTTACTAAGCCCTAAATAATTGGCAGAGATAAATAATTTTTCTGCACATAACTTAGTAGCACCGTATAGATTTACAGGATTTACAGCTTTATCTGTTGATATCAAAAGACATTTCTTTACATTTGAGATAACACAGGAATCTATTAAATTTTGCGAACCTAAAATATTTGTCTTAATACATTCATCTGGATTATATTCTGTTGCACTTATATGTTTAAGAGCTGCAGAATGAACGACAATATCAACTCCTTTTAAAGCTTTATGAATTCTCTCTTTATCTCTTACGTCACCTATAAAAAATCTCAATTTATTAAAAAAATCTTTATTAGAAGAATATTTTTGTTTTAAATCAAACTGTTTGGTTTCATCGCGGGAAAAAATTATTATTTTTTTAAAATTTTTATTTTTACTAATTGTATTTATTAATCTTGAACCAAAAGTTCCTGTACCACCAGTTATTAAAATTGTTTTAGACATTTATATTATGTTTAAAAATTACGTACTTTAATATACTTATAATAAAAATATGTATAGAAAAATAATAATCTTTCCAATCGAAATTAAATCAAGAGATTTATTACCAAGACTTCAAATTGCTTCTGAGTTTATAAAAAATGGTTATCAAGTTATAATTGGAGAACAGGGGGCAATTCACAATAACATTGAATCTTTACCTGTGGGAATTTTATTTGAAAAAAGTCTTGGTAGAATTAAAGAAAAAAGATTTAAAAAATTTATTAAATTAGGACATAAAATATGTAGCCTAGATGAGGAAGGTTTGTCATCAATAGGTAATAAACATAATTATTCTAGATCGAGATTTACAGAAAATAATTTAAGATTAGCATCAAAAATATTTGTCTGGGGCAATTTTGAAAAAAAAGAAATAATAAAAAAATTTAGTAAATTTAAAGATAAGATCATTGTTTCTGGACATAATAAAATTTCACTTTGGCATGAAAATAATGAGATTTTTTATAAAGATGAAATTAGATATATAAAAAAATTTCAAAATTATATTTTAATTTCTAGTAATATAGGAAGCTATATTCACCGAGAAAATATTGATACAATAAAAAATACTTGGAAAAAAGCTGGTTTAAGAAGTAATAGATCAGATATTTTAAGGTCTGATAATTATATAAAGTTTAGTCGATTTAAGTTTTATAAGTTTAAAAAAATGATTGAAAAATTGTCTAAAGAATTTTACGAACAAAAAATAATTTTAAGGCCACATCCAAGCGAAAATATTAAAAAATGGAAGAATGCTTTGTCTCACTTAAAAAATGTGTTTGTGATATATAAATATGACATCGGCCCATGGATAATGAGATCAAATGTGTTTATTCACTCAGGCTGTACTACAGGACTAGAGGCCTTTTTTAGAAGAAAATTTTCAATCTCCTATTTACCACAATTAAAATCAGTAAAATTTAAAAATTATCAAAAACACTTAAGTAATAAATTTTCTTTGATTCTAGATAGTAATTCAAAAATTGTTAAACAAATAAAAAAGGGGGGCGTTAATTTAAAAATATACCCAAACGAAATTAAATTATTTCCAAAATATAAAAATTGCTTTGCTATAAAAAAAATATTTAAAGAAATTAATAAAATTCAAATTGATAAAAAAATAATTTATGAAAAAAAAAACTTTTTTCTAAAAAATTATTTCTTAGATTTTCAAAATTGGTTCGAAAACCTATTTAATAAAAATCTAAAAGAAAAGTTTTATTTCAAAAAAGAAATGAAGAAAATTATTTATTTTTTAAATGATAAAAAAGTAAATATAAACGCAATTAAAAAAAATATTTTTATAATTGAAAATGATTAAATTTAAAATAATTCAAAATGAAATAAAAATAGAAACAAAAAGAAATTATAAAAAAATTAGTAAGCTCAATAAAGATTATTTTTTCATATATAAGAAAGGAAGGGAAACTTTAAATAATAAAATTTTTTTTAATTTAGAAAATATAAACAGTGAAATTACTAAAGAATTTTTTATTAATAATGATTTTTTAGATACATTTATTATTAAGGAAAAAAATAAACTTTTTATCGGAATTTCAATAGATGGTAAAAATTTAAATATTTTTGAAAATGGAGAAATTACATATTTTTCAACTGAAGAATTCTTATTTGAGAAAAAAATAAATTTAAATGCTGTGATTTTATCTTTGGCTACAAGACACAGTTATTGGTTACCTAAAAATATAAATAATAATAATAAAATTTTACCAGGCACACTTAATGAAATTGATATTAAAGACAATAGAAAAATTAATATTGTAAAATCTAGATTAATTTTTAATTTCAATGAATTTGGAACTAATAAAGATCATAATTCAATTTTAAATAACCTTAATATTGAATTTGATAAAGTTTTTAATGATTACAAAAATATAAATGGTGAATGGCACATGATGCTATCAGCAGGATTAGATAGTAGTTTAAATCTAGCTTTTTGTCACAGAAATAAATTAAATGTTAAACTAAATACTTTTTCATCAGATACTCTTGAAGATGAGGCAATTGGTGCAAGAAGATTTGCAAAATTTTTTAAATTACCATTTAGAAACTTATATAAGGGCTATCCCGGAAATAAAAAAAAAGAGCTAACAACTGAAGACGATATTACTGATTACTTAAATCACTTAAAACCACTATTAGAGAATACATATAATAATCTAATTTTTGTAAATAACTATTACACATATTTATCTTATCTTTCAGAAGGAAAAACGATGAATTACATTGATGGTTCGTCTTATCCAGCTGCATTATCTCTACAAGAAAATAGTAATTATCCCTATTATATTGGAAGTGGATTTGAAAAGCCAAACTTCAATAAATATTCTGAAATTAGAAGACAATTTTTAAATCCTGATTTTAGGAGTACTTTTTCATATGACGCAAATTTAAAATACTTTATGTCAAATATAAATCCAAAATATTCAAATATTTTTATGAAACTTTTTTCTGGTGCACCAAAAATGCAGAATGATAGTTACTTTCTTTTAAAAAAAGGTTTCAACAATACAGAGCTGATAAATAATGCATTAAATGAAAGAGCAAAAGATATGTATAATTATATGGAAACATTTGGCATATTGAATGAGTTAAATGATTACAGTGATAAAAAATATTTATCGCTTCAAAAAACGTTTATTCTACTTAATCACTTAATTAAAAATTCTATTAAACTTGTAGAGATTTCAGAAAATCTAAATATTAATGCTTTTAGACCTGGTTCAAATACATCAATAATAAATATTCTCCTAAATTGTTCCTATGATGATTTACTAATAAACGAAAATAGATGGCATTTTTTTCAATTATTTAAACAGGCCTGTGGGAAAGATTTTTTTAAAATAAATTATAAATCTTTAATTTTTGCTGAATTGAGGCAAAAAATGAAATTTAAAATTAATCAAATTAGAAAAAAGGAAAAAATAAATAAAATTTTTTTCAAAAATAAAAGTTTCCAAAGCTTCATAATTTCTAATTATGGTTTAGAATTAAATTTTTTAATTGAATATTTTAAAGTAACAGATAATTGTAAAAATTTCTTAGATTCAAACAAATTTCATTTTCAATTTAAAAATAAAATGATTAATATGGCTGCTTTGTTAAAAAATAATAAAGTATCATTTTGATATTAAAGTACTAATTTAAATATAATTTATAAAAAATGAAAAATATAAAAAATAATAAATTTTATAAAGAAGTTATATCAATGTGTAGTGAAGATAAAGTTAACTTTGCGTATAATTTTACTTTAAATAATTTTAAAAATTTAGGTTGTATATTTGAAATAGGTACTTTTGGTGGTGCGATGACACAGGCTATGGCTCTTGGTTCTAAAGATTATAAGCCAAATATTTTTACAGTTGATTTATTTGTATGGGATGAGGACAAAAAAAATAAATTTCCTAATTTACCATTTGAAATAAAAGATGATTTTTCTAGTTATGTTATCAATTCTCTCAAACATCTAGAAAATATAGAAGTTTTTAAATCAAACTTTGATAAATTAAAACCCAAACAAAAAATAGAATTAATGTTTGTTGATGCACCTAAAAGAATGAAATATGTGATCAAATTTTTAGAGATTTTTCCAAACTTTTGGATTGAGAATAAAACAAAATTATTATTTGAGGACTATAATCAATTTTTATCCTACGAATTACCAGCTACACTTCATCCCATACATAAGAATTTTAAATTTTCTACTGACAAATCTGATATAGTAATTGCAGATGTTCTTGTAAAAGAAATTAAAAAAAGTGAATTCAATTTAATGAATATTAGAAATTGGGATGCAAGTGAAATCAAAATTAACTGGGATGAAATCTGCTCTGTAGGAGATAATCATAAATTCTTAGATAAAAATATATCAATTCTAATGCACCTAATTGATAATAATTTTATTGAAGAGGGAATGAAATTTTTAAAAGATAAAAAAATTGATCTTAAAAAATATGAACATAAAAATAAATTTGTTAAAAGATATAGCAAAAAATTAGCTTAATACTTATTTTACTTAAAAAAGTAAGTTTTTAAATCTTTATGAACTTGATTTTTATCTAAATTTATCAAATCAAAAATTTCACTAAAAATTTTTTTATTTTCTAATGTAATTTTTTTATTAAGTTTTTTTTCCTCAAAATTATTTAACTCAAAAACTAAAAATTCAGCATTCCCTTGGGGATGCAAATTTAGTGTATACTTAAAATTTTTGTCGTAATAACTTAGGTACCAGTTTTTAAAAAATTTTCCTTTCCTTACAATCGAATAAGTATAAAATTTATTTTTATCTGAGTATTTTAGTGGATTTGAATATTTGTAAAGTTTTCTAGGATTAATTCCAAAATTCTGCAAAATATATCCAGTTAGATCTAGTGTAAAAAAATTTTTATTAATAATTTTCTTTCCATCGTCAAGAATAATAAGTGGTGTTTTAATTGCATATTCGTCAAAATGAAAACCATATGACATTTTTCTATTAGTAGTCATATAACCATGATCAGAAATTATTATAAACTCTATATTATTTTCATTAGCAAATTTTCTGTTTTTTAAAAAAAAATTATTTAAGTTTTTAATTAATAAATCTGAACCTCTTTGTTTTAATTTATTAATATAGGGTTCGCAATTTTTCTCAAATTCTTCTCCATACGTCATATCTTTTTTTTTCATTTCTTTATTAAAACCGTGACATTTATTATTTCTTGGTATTGTCTCATCAGGATCATAATAATTTATGAAATCATTGGAATTTTTAACTTGATCCCATCTTTGATGGTATAAAATGAAAAAGTTTTTTCTTTTTTTTAATAATTTTTTAATTTCAGGTAATAATAAATTATCTAAATCATTAATTTTTTTTTTCATTAATTGTTTTTTTTTGAATGTATTTAGAAATTTTGTACTTGAGTTTTTTTGCAATACTTTTGCTGGTAGAATTAATTAAATGATAATCTAAATTTATGAAACTAGGAATTACTGCTGTTCTCTCAGTTAAATAATAAGATCTTAAACCTTTATAATTTTTTATTCCAAAATCTGTTCCTTCAGGAATAGCAGACCTATGGTATGTAATATACCTAAAATTAAAATTATTTTTTTGAATCTCATTAAGCAAATTTGTTTCAAAAGATTTTGAAAAATCAATTTTATTTTTTTGAAGTGCCTGATCAAAATTTTTTACCTTTGACTTACCTGAATAAAAAAATTTGAAAAAATGAGCTGTATGTGGATATATTGTTCTGAAATTTTTATAAACAGTAGCATCGAGCCTATCTACAAAACTGTACTTATTTAATGCAGAATTATTATAATCATAAAGTAAATCAGCACTATAGCCATCTAATTGGAGTACAACTATATTTTTTTTATTTTTATCATAATTATTTTTCGCCAGAAATGAGGTAAGTACTAAATGATATCCAAAAAATAATATTAATATTACAAAAAAACAACTAGTAACTAATTTGCTTCTTTCAATGTAATTTGTTTTTCGAAAAAAATTAAAAAATTCAGAAATTAATATTTTTTCTCGTTTTTTTTTTAATAAAAAAAATATGATAAAAGATATAAAAATAATGAGAAAATAAAAATAGTTTTCAAATAAAATATATATTTTTTTTATATAGTCGGCAATAAATGGGTTTATAGAATATAAAAGATAATATCCTTTATATAAAATATTACTTAATGCAAAATCAAAACTTAAAGAAATAATAATATTAAAAATAAAATATAAAAAAATAATTGTTATAAAAATTAGACAAATTTTAAATATTAAGTCACTTTTTTTAAAAAAAATGAGAAATAATGGTAATTGTATCAAAAGAAATGAAAGAGAGATAAATGTAACATAAATAGATAATGAGTAAAAATCAGTTAGAAATAAGAGCGTATCACCAGCAATATAGTGTAAAGAAAAAACTATTATAATATTAATAAAGAAAAGTGATGAGGTTAGATTTAATACTCTCATAATAAAATAAATACTTTATTAATTAAAAATATTATTCGGATTTGTTGTCTTTATTTACTTCGTCGTTTTCTTTATTTTTGGCAATATAATCATCTTTTTTAAAAATTTTATTGAATAAATTTTTAAAATAATAATATGGTCTAAATATAAAAATTACTGCCAAAGAAGCTACTGAAGCAACTATTAAATTAAAAAAACCTGCAATGAAACCTGGGTCAATATAGGCGTGAGCTAAACTTGTTTGAAATGATAATAATAAAATTAAAATTAAAAGTTTCATTTTAACTTAGGTTTTTAAGTATATTATAATTTTTATCAACAACTTTTTTTAAGTTTCCAAAATTGCTTTCATAAAACTTTTCAATTTCATCTTTTATCAAGTCTATATTTGATAAACATCTACTTAGGTGAGATGAAAAATTTGAAAGATCGTCCGGAGTAATCTGAATACCAAATTTATTTCTAATTTTGTCCTCCATAGCCTCAATTTCAATATTATCGAATATATCATTTTGAATTTTTTCTTCTGTATTTATATAAAGTACAGGTTTAAAAAAAGGATAAAAAGCTTCAATTGCAATTCCTGAATAATCAGTAATAATTAATTTTGATTTTTGTATTGAATCGATATTACTGAAGTTTTTATCAAAAATAAAACTTGAATTTTTTGCAAAGTTATTTCTTATTATTTCTAATTGTATTTTAGATCTTTTAAAATGCTCCGGGTGCGGTCTAAAAATTACTTTATAATTTTGCTCAATTAAATTTTTAATAATTTTAAAACCATATTTATCTAAACAGTTATTTTTTGAGTAACTCCAGGATGGGGCAAACAAAATATAATCCTCATGCTTTTTTTTTTCAATTTTGATAAGATAATCAAAATACATATATCCTGTTGGAAAAATTTCTTTAGTTTTAGAATTGTTTATTTGTTCAAGTGCTCTTAATTCTTTTATTTGGTAATTTCCATTAGCAAATACAATATCATAATTATTAAAAGCTTTAGCTGTAAATTGCTTATGAGCGCTTACTGGAGCATGAAAAAAATGAATATAATATTTAACATTTTTACTTTTTTTCAAAAAAGAATTGCCTAAATCTGTCATAGTTAGCAAAAAAAATTTAGTTTTAATGTATTTAAAAATAAGATATTTGGTAAAAAAGTTTCCTAAATAAATATTTTTAACATTTTGAATATCGATTTTGTCATTCTTATCAAAACTTAAGTATAAAACTTTATTATCCTTAGCTATTTTTTGTATTAAATCTATCATATATGGTTGATAGTTTTTTTTCTCTGAAAAAAAAGTATATTCAAACTGTTTGTTTACTAATATTTCGAATAATTGTCTCATTCTGCAATTTATTTGTTGATAAATTCTAAACGAATTATATTTTGTAATTTAAAATTTAAAAAATAAAAGTTCATATGAATAGTCAAAATTTTTCAAACTCACTTCAAAATTATATTAACCAAAAAAATAAAAAAAATCTCGAAACATTAAAAAAAAGTTTTAATAAATTAAAGTCAGATAGGCTTAATAATGACAAAAAATATATAATTTTAAAGAAATTGGGCAAAAACAAAAAAGATTTATTTAAAAAAATGTTGGCAATTGGAAAAGTTTCAAATTTAGTTGCTCAAAACTCAAAAAAAAATTTAATAGTTGAAGTAAAGCCAAATGTTAATTCTATAAAGAAAATTGGAAATAAAAAAAACGTAAAAAAAATATTAAGATATCATCAAACTAACTTGGGTGGATCAATTCATACTGATGGCCCTCAACTTAACACACCCCCAAAATATATCTTAATGGCTTGTGTGAATAATTCTAAAAGGGGGGGATTATCAATAATTCTAGATAGTAAAAAAATATATGATAAAATTAAAAAAAACCACAAATTAAAAAATTCATTATCTCAAAAATTTTATTTTGAAAGAAGAGGTTTTAATGGAAAGAAAACTTTGCTAAAGAAAATTTTTACAGTTAGTAAAAACACTTTTATATTTAGGTATCTTAGAGATTATATTGACTCCGCGTATGCTATTTTAAAAAAAGACCTAAATCCAAAGGAATTAAGGCTTTTAAATGTTATAGATAATTTAATGCGTGATAAAAAATTACACATTAGATATAAACTTATGAAAGGTGATGTTATAATTTTAAACAATTATAGATTAGCTCACGGTAGGACTGATTTCGCCATAAATAAAAAAAACAGTCAAAGAAACTTATTAAGAATGTGGCTTCAAAAATAAATTTAAATAACTTTTTTGTAATTATCCTAGCTGCTGGCATGGGAAGAAGATTAGGAAAATTTGGAAAAGACCATCCTAAGACTTTAACTAAAATAAACGAAAAAACAATTCTTGATAGAATTATTGCACTACTCAAAAAATATAAATATAAAAAAGTTCACTTTGTGGTTGGTTATAAATATAAGAAAATTTTAGATATTTTAAAATTTAATAAAATTAAATTTACTTACTCAATTTCACATAAATTCAAAAAAACAGGTCATGGATACAGTTGGTTTTTATCAAATAATAAATGGAATCAGAGCCGCCTTCCTGTTGTAATTTTACATGCAGATATTTTATTTTCTACTAAATATTTAAAAAATATAATTATGGCAAAGTCAAAAAATATTATTGGTTCAAAAAAAATTATAAGAAATAAAAGTTTCAATAATATTTATAAAATTTCAACAGATGACAACTTAAAAATTTCAAAAATTTCAAAAAAAATTAAATTAGATAAAGCTTATTCTGAAGTAATAGGTATAAATAAATTTTCATCTAAAACTCAATTACAAATATTTAATTTTTTAAAGAAAGCTTTAAAGGATAAAAAAAATATAAAATTAGGTTGGGAAGATCTTTTAAATAAATATATAAGTATAACTAAAAATGCGAGTTTCTATATTTTAAAAAATCAAAATTATAATTGGATTAATATTAATAGAAAAAAAGATATCAAGATGGCAAAAAAAATGATTTTTAATTAAAGAACTTTATTTAAAAAGATAATGAAGATTAATTGTTACGTCTCTTTTTCTTAAATCTATTAAATCAATTATTTCACTAAATATTTTTTTTTCTTTTTCTGAAATTTGAATGTTAAGCTTTTCTTCTTCAAAATCATTAATTTTATATACAGAAAAATCTCCGTTACTTTTTGGATGAAGATTAAGAGTAAATTTTAAGTCTTTATCATAATAGCTCAGATACCACCTATTAAAAAATTTTCCAGGTCTTACAATTGTATATGTGTAAAATTGCTTATTTGTTGTTTTCGAAAGTGGATTAGCATATTTATAAAGAGTGTTTGGTCTTATTCCAAAATTATCAAGAATATAACCTACAATATCAAGTGTAAAAAAATTTCTATTCTCAAATTGTTTGTTTCCATTTAATACAATAAAAGGAACCTTAACCGCATATTCATCAAAATGAAAACCGTAAGACATCTTTCTATTTGTTGTCATATATCCATGATCAGCGGTAATAATAAACTCTATATTATTTTTTAATCTAAATTCTTTTGTTTGAATTAAAAAATCATCAAGAACCTCTAACATTTTTTTTGCTGCATAATTTTTTGACTGAACAACAAATGGTAGGCATTTTTTTTCAAATTCTTCATCAAAGGTCATATCTTTTTTTTTCATTGAAGTATTAAATCTAAAACATTTATCATCTTGAGGTAAATTTTGGTCAGGATCATAATAATTTAAAAAATAACCTTTGCCTCCTAGGGAGTCCCATCTGTTATGGAATACAACAAAAAAATTTCTCTCTTTTTTAGTTAATTTAATTAATTCTGGTAAAAGAAAATGTTCTAAATTATTTTGCCTATTTTTGTTAACTGTAATTTTTTTAAATTTTTTTGGAAATGTCCCTTTTAGTTTCTTTACAATACTATTGCTAGTAGAATTAATAGGGTGATAATCTAGTTTCAAAAGTTCTGGAATAAATGAAAGTTTTTCTGTCAAATAATAAGATCTTAACCCTCTATAATTTTTAACTCCAAAATCAGTCCCTTCAGGAACAGCTGCTCTGTGATAAGTTAAATACTTAAAATTGACATCTACATCTTGCAAACTTTTAATTAAATTGCTCTCAAAAGATTTAGAAAAATCAATTTTATTTTTTTGAAGAGTTTGATCAAAGTTTTTGACTTTTGATTTACCTGAATAAAAGAATTTAAAAAAATGTGCGGTATGAGGATAGATTGTTCTAAAATTTTTATAAATAGTTGCCTGGTGATTTTCATAAAAACTAAATTTATTTTCTGCTTCTTTATTATAATCAAATAATAAATCAGCACTAAGTCCATCTATTTGAAGTAAGACTATATTTTTATCATATTTTTTTATTGAAGATTTAAAAAAAGATTTAGAATAATGATAGCCTATAAATAAACAAGAAAAAATAAATAAAAAAGTAAATATTAAATTACTCCTTCTTAAAATATTATCATTTAAATTAAAATTTTTAATTTTTTTTAAAAAATTTAAATTAAAAAAATATTTAAAATTTATTTTTTTTTTTGTAATAAAGTAATAAATTATAAAAATAAGTATAATGAGAAGTAAAAAAGAAAAAATTTTCTCAAAAAATTGATAAATAATTTTTAAAAAATATGCCAAATTTTCATTGATAGAAAAAATTTTTAAATAAATTTTTTTTAATGTTTCTGTAAGAGTTATATTTTGAATAAAAACTAAAATTCCATCTGCTAGATTTAAAATTTTTATAAAAATTAGATTTATAAAATCAATTAGAGTATCTGTTACAGAATAAAAAAAAATTATTATTAAAAGTATTAGTGCAATTTTATCTAAAGCGAAATTTTTATTAGTTGAAAATATTGGGATTTCAAACAATAATAATATTATAGATAATACCGAAACATATATAAACATCGAATAAAAATCAGTTAGGAAAAATAGAGTATCCCCAATCAGATAATGAAATAAAAATATAAAAACTAAATTAAGAAAATAAAAAGTAGAAATTGTTCTCATAAAATTGTTTTAATTAATATAATATTTTAAAGTTGATTGAAAAATAAATTATTATGATATTATAATTCTAATTATTTACACTTGTATTGAGTTTAATTATTTAATTAAAGTAAATTATGCATTTTGATAAACTTAAAAAACCATTTTTTATTGCAGAAATGTCAGGTAATCACAATGGTTCACTTAAAAATGCAAAAAAATTAATTAATCAAGCTAAAAAATATGGAGCTAATGCAATTAAGCTTCAAACATACACACCAGATACTATGACTTTAAATTCAAAAAAAAAAGATTTCATGATTAAGGATGGATTATGGAAAGGATATAGTTTGTGGTCTCTTTTTGAAAAAGCAAAAACACCGTATAGTTGGCACGAAGAATTGTTTAATTATGCAAAGAAAAAAAAAATTTTATGTTTTAGTACACCATTCAGTGAAGAGGCTGTAGAAATTTTAGAAAATTTAAATTGTCCACTATATAAAATTTCATCATTTGAAATGACAGATATTCCTCTTGTGAAAAAAATCTCTCAAACAAAAAAACCATTAATAATTTCAACTGGTATGGCAGATCTTAAAGAAATTGATATTACTTACAATCTAGCTAAAAAATATGGATCAAAAAATATTGTCTTATTGTATTGTGTAAGTAATTATCCTGCTAAAAAAAATGATTTCAATCTTAATAATATAAAGTTTTTAAAAGAGAGATATAAATGTCCAATTGGTTTTTCAGACCATTCAAATAGTTATGATTTAGCCGCAGCAGCTGTTGCGGCTGGGGCTGAAATTTTCGAAAAACACATTTATTTGAAAAATATCAAAAGTGTAGATTGGAAATTTTCTTTAGAGGGTTCAGAAATAAAAAAATATAGAGACGTTTTAGACGAAACATATAAAATTATGGGTAAAAAATTTTTTTATAGAACTAATATTGAAAAAAAAAATAGGATTTCTAGGAGATCTATTTACGCTGTCAAAGATATTAAAAAAGGAGATAAATTTACAAGTAATAATATTAAAATTATTAGACCAGGATACGGATTAGAACCAGTTTATTATCTCAAAATATTAAATAAAAAATCTCCAAAAAATATAAATAAACATACTAGATTAAATAAAAATATATCTAGAAAATTAAAGATTAAATTTACTAATTAATATTTTTTTTTGAGAATTCTTTCTACCATAAATGCTTCAGCATAATTAACACCTATTGATGATCCTCTGAATTTTGCTAAATTTTTTACATTATCTAAGGATCTTGAATGTGGATTTTTCCTAATTTCGTTTTTGTATTTTTTTAAAACGTTAATTTTTTTCTTAATTGATTTTGTTATATCTACAAAAAAATTTGGCTGAAAAGAAGAGCTAATTTTTGAAGACCAATCTGTACTCGATAGCACCTCAAATAATAAAATTTTTTCTATATTTGATTTTGGTAATGGTCTACAAGCAGTGATAACTGCATGATAAGTTATTTTATGATCAATATTTAGATCATTTTTGAAATGCGTATAGACTATATTTGGATTACACTTATTTATAATTTTTTCTATTTCTTTTACAATTTCAAGAAGTGGGACTGTATCCATTTGATTATCCGGGTAATTTAAAAAAAAAATGTTTTTTTCTTTAATATCTAAAATTTTAGATGCTCTTATAGAATTTTTTTTTCTTTTATTTGCTTCATTTTTACTTTCATTCAAATTTCTCGAAGAAACACCATTGGTCATAAAAACTATAGATATGTTATCATTTTTTAGAGAATGAAGAGCTAATGTTCCTGAACAACCTAAGGCTTCATCATCAGGATGGGCTGCAACAACTAGGATATTATTTTTCATATTTAATTTTTGTATAACAATTTAGCTCATTTTTATTTTTTTTTATATTCATAAATTCAAAATTAAAGTTTGATATTTTAAAAAAAGCGTTTGGATATGTTGGGGCATCAACCATTCTAATATGGTCATATAATCGATTTAATGTTTTAATTTTTTTGAAGTTTAAAAAGTTATCTTTTCTTGAAAGCCTTTTAAAAATAATCTTACCTTTTTTTTGTTTTTTTGGTTTAATTTTTTTTTTTTGAAACTTGATAATCATTTTTAGTGTAATTTTTGTTGCTGCTTTAAATATAGTCTCAGCATTTCCAGATAAATCTAAAGGGAACTTAAAATATATTGGACCAGAGTCTAACTCACTAGTAATTTTATATGCAGTGATTTTAGTTTTTTTTTTTCCATTTAAAATTAAATTTTGAAGAGGACTTCCTCCTTTACCATATGGTAAGTCAGTCATATGAAATCCAATACAGTTATATTTTTTTATAATATTATTTGGAATAATTTTCGACCAATGAATAAAAAATATATTTTCTATTTCTATATTTGAAAATTTTTTATTTTTTAACTTAGATAATTCTGATATTAATAGCCAGTTACCTTTAAGTTTATTTAAATTTTTTTTAAAAAATTTAATATTCCAAGGTTTAATTGTTACAATTAGATTAAATTTTTTCATTAAACAAAATTTTGGAAGGTGTTCCACCAATTACAGCCTTTTTTTTCATAATTTTTGTATTTATTATGGTGTTGGGAATTACTCTACACCCTTCATTTATAAATGTATTTTCTAAAACTGTACTTCCATTAGATATATAACTATTTTTTTTAATTTTTGCATAAGATCCAACTAAAACATCTTTTCCTATAAAACAATTTTCATCAACAACTGCTTTTGATGCTATAGAGCAATTAGGCATTATATTTGTAAAATTTCCTATTTTTGACCCACTAAAAACACATGAGTTTGGATAAATTGAAACTCCATATCCTATTTTAGTACTGTCACCAATTAAACAACTAGGATGAATTAGACTTATAAAGTTTGATAATTTATTTTTTAATTTTTTAATTATTTTTAATCTAATAAATCTGTTATCTTTATCAAATATATTTAAGAAAAAATTCTCTTTCTTGAAATATTTTAATTCTGATATTTTACCGATTACTTTCACATCGTTAATTTTTTTTGAATTTTTATTATCATCTAAAATTCCTAGAATTTTAATATTCCTATTTTTTTGAATTTTATTTATATCTCTTATTAGATCTATTATTTCTGAACACGAAAAACCTCCTCCGATAAGAATAAGTGGTATTTCTCTCATAATTTGATGACAACACAAGATTAAAAGTATTAGTTATAAAATACAGAATATATAATTATGGACAATTTTAAACTAAAATTTATTGTTTTTGTTAATTAAACAACTAAATTTTGACAAATATAAACTATTTTAATCTTTAAGAATATTTTATGATTACTATCAAAGAGAAAAAGAGAGCAATAAATTCATTATTAACCAAAGGTTACTATATATTTAGATCAGTTTTAAGCGAATATAAAATTAATCAATACTCTAAAATTTTATTAAAACAAAAAACTACATATCAAGGTGGATTTTTCAAAAATATTATAACAAAAAAAACTAAAATAATTTTGAACTTACAAATGAAGGATAAAATTTTTTTAGAATTAATTGATAATAAATTAATGAATTCAATAAATACTTTTTTTTTGAATGATAAAAATTATAAATCAATAAATTTAAAATTACCTAATTATATTTTAAATCAATTTGCAGCAAGAGCAAGTGGCAAAGAACCATGTGTAATCCACATGGATGATCCATGTCCTAATACTACATCACAGGTAAATTATCTACAGTGGGCCATTCCTATGATTGAAACGAATTCGCAAAATGGATGTACAACACTTTTGGAAAGATCTCATCTTTTTGGTCCAAAAAAAATAGGAAAATACTCAACAAAATTTAAAGATATAAATTTAAAAAAAGGTGATGTGGTTGTGTGGGATGGAAGAATATGGCATGGAGCAAAAAAAAATATTTCTAACAAAGAGAGATGGGTAATTATTGTAACTTTTACAAAATGGTTTTTTAAACCGCAATACGATATAGCTAGGAGTTTCCCAAGAAGATTTTATAAAAATTTAAACAGAAATAAAAAAATAATTTTAGGTTTTGCCTCTATACCAAAATCGACTGAAAAAATGGGTGTATACAGAAGAGGAGACCTGAAATCTGCTGATCTTTTTATAAAAAAAAGAAAATTTTAAATTTTTATTTAAAAAGATATTTTTCTAAATTTTTAATCTTGAAATTTTTATTCTTTTTTTGATATTTTTTAAAATCAAATTTATATCTTTTTTGTAACACTTCTATTAATCCTAATAGTTCCAATGAGTCGATAATACCATCATTAATTAAATCAGAATTCATATTCAGATTAGTTTTTTTTAATCTAGGGTAAAGATTTATAATTATAGTTATTATTTTTTCAGTTTTGCTCATAAAGAAGTTTTTTTTAAACCTTCCGAAACAATTCTCTTCCGGTCTACTTTTCCATTTTTGTTATAGATAAACTTCTTAAATAAAATAATATCTTTAGGTAGCATATAATTAGGAACCCTTCTACTTAACCATCTATGGATATCATCAATTCTTTTTAATTCTGTTTCAACACAAATTATTATATTTTCTTGTGTTTTTTTACGTTTGGTAAAAACTAATACATTTGATACTTTTTTAAATTTTCTAAGAACTTTTTCAATATCTAATAATTCAACTCTATGACCTTTAATTTTAATTAATTTATCTTTTCTCCCTTTAATAAAATATAAATTTTTTTTTTTTATATAAAGATCTCCTGTCATATAATAATTTATTTTTTTTGAGGAAAAAAATTTATTATTATTATTATTATTTAAGTATCCACTAACAACATTTTTGCCTCCCAATATAAGCTCTTTTTTATAAGGAAATATTTTTACGAAATTGTATGGCCTGCCTATTGGAACAACACCTTCGCCTTTTATAATTTTATTATCGCTTTTTTTATATTTATAAAAAAATACCCATGGTGAAAGCTCAGTACTACCATAGCAATTAAATATCTTTTTCGGTAAGAATATTTTTCTAGCGATATGGAGAAGATTTTCATAAAAAGTTTCTCCACAGAGAATTAAAATTTTTAGATTGTAGATTTCTTTTTTATAAATCGTTCTGTCAATTAAATTCAGTGTTGATGGAACAGTAATTAAAACATTTACTTTATTTTTTTTTATAAAATTTAATGGATATAGCTTATCATGTGATGAAATAGACGGAGTTATTGTAGAATTTAAATAGATACAAGGTAAAATAATATTTAAAGAAATTACAAATGAGTAATCATGTAAATCTCCAAATATGTAATTATTTGACTTATTATAGAGATTCTTTATTTGCCCATAAAAAGAGGTTAAAAAGTTTATTTGGCTTATAGGAACACCTTTAGGTTCTCCAGTTGAACCTGACGTAAAAAAAATCATTGCTAGATTGTTTGCTTTGTGTCTATTGTGATAAGTTTGATATGATTTTGTATTATCAATTTTTTTTAAATTTATATAAAAATTTTCAATATTAATAATTTTTATACCTTTTAAATTAATTTTATTTTTTTTTAATTTAATAAAATTTTTTTTATCTACGAAAATTAATTTGGGTTTGATATTTTTAATAATTTTTAAATTTCTAATTTTAGGATTGTTTTCACTTAAAGGTATCCAAATATTGTTAGAAAGTATTATTGATATGATTGTAGAATAACCTAAAAAAGACTTTTCAAATAAAGTACAAATTTTTGATTGATCACTAATGTTATTTTTTTTTAAATAATACTCAAACTTAACGTAATGAAACATTAAATCTTTATAACTACACTTATTATCTAAATATTGATAAAAAATATTTTTTGATTTTAAATTTTTAAATATATTTTTGTAAAAATCTTTAATCAATTTAATACTTTTTATTTCCAAAAGCACCAGTTGAATTCATTGACTTGTTAAATTCAATTATTGAATTTTCATCAAAATCACTTTTAGGCCTTTTTTCATCAATAAAATAGCTATTTTTTTCTCCATGAATATGCATAGCTCTATCTTTTTTTTCCTCGGAGTGTTTTGTGCTAGAACTTATATATCTCAAAGCATATCCAATTCTATATTTGTCTGATTTGTTGATTCCACTTCCATGAACAGTGTTAACATGGTGTATAGAATATTCTCCAGGACTTAGTTCGACAATTTGAGGTTTATTTTTTTTTAAAAAAATATTTAAGTCTTGTTTATATGACAATAAATCATTATCTTTTGTTGTTTTTTCACCTTTTAAATAACTTTCTCTTGGGTTTTTAACATCAAGATTGCTTATTAAGCCTAACTTATGTGATTTAGGAAATAATTCTAGCGCACCTGAATTTTTATTGCTCTCAGTTAATGCTATCCATACAGTTACAACTTTATCTGTAGTAAGTTGCCAATAAGGATTATCTTGATGATAGCTTACTATTTTACCCCCCTTAGGCTCTTTACAAAAAAAAGCAGAAGACCATAAATAAATATTTTCACCAATTATACTTTTTACATTTTTTAATATTTCATCTTGATGTGAGATTTTATCAAAAAAAGTTGATAATAGGTATGGTTTAAGACTTTGTTTTTTTCCAAAAATTTTGACAGCTTGTTCTTGAAATAAAAAATATTTTTTTTCTAACTCACCTAAATTGAAATTTTGATTTATTGAAAGTGGCCATGAAACACCATTCTTCTCAAATTCAGATAATTCATATTTCATAAAACTCTTTTAACCTAATTATTAAAAAAATTAAACAATGAATATGATTTTAACCTTAAACATAATTTAATTTAAAATAATAATAATTTTCTAGAATATATAAATTTGAAATAATTTAATTGCAATTTTTTTATATAAAATCAATTCTAATAGCTTCGTTTTGCTTTAAATATAATTGTGCTTTACTTGATTTGAAATAGAGGTTGTTATAATAACTAAAATTTTCAATTACTAATTTTATAATACATCTCAAACCACTGTCTAATTTATTATGAGAATGTAAACCATGTGTATCAAAGAATGCTACATCACCTTTTTTTCCAATAAATTTAAACATTTGATCCCTCTCTATGTTTATAAATCTTGTATCTTTATAGCTGGTCCATTTTTTAAATTTTTGGTGTGAACCAATTAAATAGAATAAAGGGTGAGAGTCTTCCGCAGAATCTTTTACATATACAAAGATTTTAATTCTTCTTCCTCTTTGATCATGATGCGCTTGATAAGATCCATCGAATGCAGTTTGATTTCCAGCAGTTACTGCATCATACTCTGTACAATAAAGATTAGTACCAAGATAATTTTTTATCTCTGATTTGATTGTTGGGGATAGTTTATTTAATACTTGTATCGCGTCAGACTTAGATAATTTTATTCTTTTAGTGACAAAATCTAGATTATCATGTTCAAAATACTTTGAAAAAGTATTTAAAAAAGAATTTTCAAAATAATTTTTTTTAATCAATAATCCTTTTTTAAATAAAGGATTTTTTTTAGTTGAAAAAAATAAATCCCTAAAAAAATAACAATATTGACTTTTAGTAAGATTACTGTTTTTGTAAAACATGTAGTAATTTAACAATTCTCTTTTAAAAAACTATTAAAATCATTTTTAAAAGTATCTTGAGACAATAAAAATTTTTTTCAGTGCATAAATCAAGCCAATTGAGCTATTAGTACTGGTCAGCTGCACGCATTACTGCGCTTCCACATCCAGCCTATCAACG
>MDTG01365833.1_pt1 | contig 48668 bp, 38 predicted proteins | sample 811421 | NCBI WGS metagenome assembly MDTG01 (sample SAMN05326645, study PRJNA326480) | marine metagenome | isolation source: seawater | place: Pacific Ocean: South East | collected 2011 | reverse complement strand
TCTGAATTTAGAAGCTGTTTCCAAGAATCTTCAATTTTTATTGACATCTTTTGGATCCTTTAATTTTCCAACAGATTTTGCAACAATCATTGAAACTGCAGCATCTCCTGTAACATTAACTATAGTCCTACACATATCTAGTGGTCTATCTACAGCAATTATTAAAGCTAGTCCTGCTTCTGGAATACCTGCTTGACCAAGAACAATTACAAGCATTACAATTCCTGCACTAGGAACAGCAGCAGCTCCAATTGAAGCTAGAGTTGCAGTAACTATAATTCCAAGCTGAGCACCAAGACTAAGATCTAAACCAAATGCTTGAGCTATAAATACAGCTGCAACTGCCTGATAAACACTAGTTCCGTCCATATTAACTGTCGCTCCTATTGGAAGAACAAAACTTGATATTTCTTTATCTACACCTAAGTTCTTTTCAGCACAGTCCATTGTGACAGGGAGTGTAGCAGCACTTGAACTTGTTGAGAAACCTAATAACTGAGCAGCAGAAATACCCTTCATAAATGTTGACGGATTAGTATTAGTTATTATTTTAACAATAATATTATATACTACTATCATAAGGATTAAACCAATTATAAGTGTTACAGAATACATTCCTAATGCTATAAATAAGTCTAAACTAGGAGATTCAACAACTAGAGTTGCTAATAAAGCGAAAACACCATATGGTGCAGATTCCATTATTAGATCTATAAGCTTAAGTATTACAGAGTTTAAACCATCAAAAAAGTCCTTTACAGGTTTAGCAAGTTTTGGATCAACTAGTATAATTCCTATTCCAAAGAATATTGCAAAGAAAATAACCTGAAGCATATTTCTATTATTTGTAGCAGCATCGAAGATGTTTGCAGGAACAATATCAACTAATGGTTGTAGTGGACCACTTTCCACTTGCTGTTGTGCTTGTTGTTGCTTTTCAATCACCCCTTGTTCATATTCTTGTACAAGATCAATTCTTGTTTCTTCGGTAATGGTACTTCCTGGTTCTACAATATTTACAAGGATTAATCCAATAATAACAGCTGTTACTGTAGTACAAATATAAATTCCAAGTGTTCTAGTCCCAATAGTAGATAATTTAGAAATATCTTTTAAATCAGAAATACCTTTGACTAAAGAAGCTAAAATCAATGGCATAGCTATAAGCTTAAGTAAATTGATAAAGATTGTACCAAATGGTTTAACCCAATCTTTTATTAAATCAGATCCAAATGATGTTTGAGACAATATAAGTCCGAAAACAACACCTAAGGCCATTCCAATAATAATTTTCCAGTGTAACTTCATTATTATAATTTAGAGAGTTTACTTAATAAAAAATAATCAGCAAGAACTAATGCAGCCATTGCCTCAACTATAGGTACTGCTCTTGGCACAACACATGGATCATGCCTTCCTTTACCTTCTACTTTTACTTTATTTCCCTTTCTATCAATAGAATCCTGATCTCTCATTATTGTAGATACAGGCTTAAATGCAATATTAAAATAAATGTCCATACCATTTGAAATTCCACCTTGCACTCCACCTGAATAATTTGTTTTTGTTGATCCATCTTCATTAAAAGAGTCATTATGTTGAGAGCCATTCATTTGAGATCCCTTGAAACCACTTCCAAACTCAAAACCTTTAACAGCATTAATAGACAACATCGCCTTTCCAAGCTCTGCATGAAGCTTGTTGAAAACTGGTTCTCCAATGCCAACAGGAACTCCACTTATGATGCAAGAAACTACTCCTCCAACCGTATCGCCGTTTTTTCTTGTTTGCTTAATTAAATCTTCCATCTCTTTAGATTTATTAAGATTAGGGCATCTTACAATTGATTTTTCAATATTTTCAAAGTTAACATCTGAATTTTCATATTCATATTTGATACTTCCAACTGACGAAACGAATGCATTTATCTTAACTTCTTTAAGAAGTAATTTAGCAATAGCTCCAGCGACAACTCTAACTACAGTTTCTCTAGCAGAGCTTCTACCCCCTCCTCTGTAGTCCCTAAAACCATATTTCTTATCATAAACGAAATCCGCATGCGATGGTCTATAACTATCTTTTATGTGAGAATAATCTTTTGATTTTTGATCTTGATTAGCTATTATAAATCCTATAGGGGTCCCAGTAGATTTGCCCTCAAAGATTCCAGATAAGAATTCAACAGAGTCTTCCTCTTTTCTTTGAGTAACAATTTCAGACTGCCCAGGTCTTCTTCTTTTCAATTCTGAATTAATAAAGTCTAAGTCAATGTTTACACCAGCAGGACAGCCATCAATAACACCCCCTAAAGCCTTTCCATGAGACTCACCAAATGTTGAAAGTTTAAATATATTTCCGAATGAATTTCCTGCCATAACCTTGGATTATAAAGATAATACCTTATATCAAATTACTCTACCAGGATTTAATATATTTTTTGGATCAATTGATTTTTTTATCAATCTCATAAAGTTTATCTCATCCTCACTCCTACTCTTAATTAAATATTTTTTTTTATCTAAACCTATTCCATGTTCAGCTGAAATTGATCCTTCAACAAGTTCAGTATTTTTGTAAATTATATCGTTTATTTGTGATTTTAGTTCCTCACTATCAGTATCCTTCCCTATGATAAAGTGGATATTACCATCTGCAACATGGCCAAATGGGAAAATAGTTTTTACTCCTACACACTCCTTTAGTTCTCTAGAAATTTTATCTATAACTTCACCTATTAAAGGTACTGGTATACTAATATCAAATTGTTGATCAAATTTTCTCTCATCAGCTAGAACTGCAACATCCTCTCTTATACCCCAAATGTTTAGTTGTTCTTTTTCATCTTTTCCAATAACAGCATCATCAACTATTTTATTTTCAATACACTCAAGTATAGTATCTTCAAATTTCTTATAATCATTTTCAAAGTCAGTTCCCATAAACTCCACAAACAAATAATATTTAAAATTGTCATCTAGGTATTTATGATAAATAGTTTTTTCACTGACCATCTGTTTATATGTACTATTCCACAGAAGCTCGAAGCCAGTTAAATTATTAGAAATTTTATCTTCTAAATTTTTTAAAAGATCTAAGACTTTTTCAAAATTATTTGTAACAGCTATAGAAGTGTATCTAGTTTTGGGTAATGGGTATAACCTAAGTACAACTTTTGTTACAATACCAAGTGTTCCCTCAGATCCAATAAAAAATTGCTTTAAGTCATACCCAGAATTATCCTTCATTAGTTTTTTCAATGATGAAATAATAGTTCCATCAGGAAGCACCGCTTCAATACCCATTACTAAATTTCGAGTCATACCGTATTTAAATACCCTTAAACCACCTGCATTAGTAGATATTGCGCCTCCAATCTGAGCAGAACCCCTTGCTCCGAAATTTAATGGCAAAAGCAGTTCTTTGTCTTTTGTAGCGTTAATTAAGTCTTCTAAAATGACTCCTGACTCACATGTTATAGTCTTGGAGATTTCATCTATCTCAATTATTTTGTTCATTTTTTCTAGTGATATCACAACTTGTTTTTTATCAGATTTTGTAGAGCCAACAAGATTAGTTAGTCCTCCATGAATTATTACTTCCTGATTATTATTATTACAAATTTTAATTATTTCAGATACTTGATTAGTAGTCTTAGGCATCAATAGACAAACAGATTCTAAGGGAATGTCCATTTTCCATATATGATAAAATCTTGATTTTAGATCATCACCTTTGACTATCAAAGAACTATCAAGTATGTCCTCAAACAGTTTAATTAATTTGTTGTTATCCATATTCATTAACAAAAAGTTAACTAAAGATATTAAATATAAAAAACTACATTTGCCTTGTAAAATAACTTACAATGAAACACTTAGCTTTTTTATTATTGTCATTGGTACTAGTATCTTGTAGCCAAGATAATTCCTACACTATTAATGGTAAGATAGATATCGCTGACGATACCAAAGTATACATTTTACAAGCAGATCAAAATAATCAACCATATATAAATGACTCAACGTCTGTTATTGAAAAGAAGTTTAACTTTTCAGGTATGTCTGCAACACCTAAGATAAGCTATATCCAAGTTGAAGGTGTTAATGGTTATGTGCTTTCTATCCTCGAAAACGGTGAAATATATGCTGAGATATTTCCTGACAGTATTTCTAAATCAAGAGTTACTGGTACCAAATCAAATGATGCTTTCATAAAGTATAGAAACGAGACAAAGGACCTTGTTATGACAATGAATGAGATATCATATGAAGCACAGTCTGCAATAATGGAAGGTGATATAGAAAAAGCATACGTGTTAGAAAAACAATACAATGAAAAAGAACGAGAAGTAATGCTATATGAATGGGATTTTATAACTGAAAATTTGGACTCCTATATGTCAGCATTACTACTTGAAGTATTCATGATTGAAAATAAGGTGAACAAGGACAGTATCATAGATGTATATGAGAGTTTCACCAATAGGATTAAAGTTAGTGATGTAGGACAAAATATTGCAGAGCTGTTAACCGAATTTGAAAACCCTGTCGAAATTGGTCAAATAGCTCCTGATTTTACAGGCCCAACTGTTGATGGCTCAGAGATAACATTCAGTAACGTTTTAGGTGAGGTAACATTATTAGATTTTTGGGCTGCATGGTGTAGACCATGTAGAATTGAAAATCCTAATCTCGTTAGAATGCATAAAAAATATTCTGATTTAGGTCTTCAGATTGTAGGTGTTTCTTTAGACAGAACAAAAGCTCAATGGATACAGGCAATCGAAGATGACAACTTACCATGGATACATATTTCTAATCTAGATTTTTGGAATGATCCAATAGCCAGACAATATAGTATAAGGGCTATTCCACAATCATTTCTTGTAGATAAGGATGGAATTGTAATCGGAAAAAATTTAAAGGGAAATGATTTAGAAGAAAGAATTAAATTTGCACTATCATTAAATGATTGATAATTGCATTTACTTATATTTTTAATTTCATATCCAATAATTATATTTATTTCACTTCTTCCATTTAGAGTGGTTTATCTTATATCTGATCTACTTGCCTTTATTTTATACAAAATTTTTAAGTACAGACTTAAAATAGTTAGAAATAATTTAAACCTTGTTTTTCCTGAAAAATCATTTAAAGAGTTAAAAAAAATAGAGAAAAAATTTTATAGTCATTTTGCAGACATAACTGTTGAGAGTATTAAATCCTATGGAATGACTGAAAATCAAATGAAAAACAGGTACAAATATGAAAATATTGGTCTTTTAAAGGATATACAGGATAAAAAGAAGAATATTATTTTAATTTGTGGGCACTATTCAAACTTTGAATGGTTATTGTCAATTGGATATAATGTTAAAGGAAATGGCTATGGAATTTTCACTCCCATGAGTAATAAATATTTTAATAGTTTGTTTGAAAGAATTAGACGAAAACATAAAGCTTACCTTGTATCGAGATATAAAGTAAAAGAATTTATGGAAAATCTAGATCCTAAAAAATATTATTTATTTGGTTTTGCTGCTGACCAATCTCCAAGAAAAGTTGGTAAGTCTTATATTAATAATTTTTTAGGTCATAAAGTGCCAATATTTACTGGAGCAGAGAGATTCTCAAAAGATTATAATTTATCAGTTGTCTTTGCTGATATTAAAAGAACTAGTAGAGGTAATTACAGTACAAAATTTACAGAGATTGTCGATAAAAATAATTTAGAATATAATATTACAGATCAATTCTTAGGGCTGTTAGAGAATCAAATTTATAGAGATCCTTCTCAATATTTCTGGACACACAATAGATTCAAACACTTAAGCACTAATTGATTTTATTTCTTTTTCAATTCTAAATGCATATTTATCTGCAATTTCCTGAGAAACTGACTCAGCAAATATTCTAATTATTGGCTCTGTGTTAGATTTACGCATGTGAACCCATGCATCCTCAAAATCAATTCTTACACCATCCTGTAGATTGGGTGACAAATGTGCATAATTTTTTGAAATTATCTCAAAAGTTTTATCAATTAAATCAGAATCTTTCAAGATGATTTTAATCTTTTTCATAAAATACTCTGAATACTGAGCTTTAAGATTTGAAACTTTACACTTTTTCTCAACTAAGAGGGCAAGAAATAGTGCTATTCCAACTAATGCATCTCTTCCATAATGAAGTTTAGGGTATATAATACCTCCACCTCCTTCACCACCAACTACAGAATTAGTCTCTTTCATCATTTTTACGACATTCATTTCTCCAACAGGGGTTGAATAATATTTTTGACCATATGATAGAGTTAAATCTCTTAATGCATTTGATGATGATAATGTTGAAACAGTGTCTCCTTTGGTCTTTGATAAAACATAATCTGCACAAAATACTTGAGTATACTCTTCACCTAATATTTTTCCATTTTCATCAAAAAAAACAAGTCTATCGACATCTGGGTCAACAGCAATTCCTAAATCTGAATTATTTTCAATAATAGACTTCGATAAATAGGTTAAGTTTTCAGCTAAAGGTTCAGGATTATGACTAAATACACCGTTAATTTCTTTATTTATTATATTAAATTTTATGTCTAGTTTATTAAGTAATTTAGGAATCGCTATAGCACCACCTGAATTAATTGTATCTGCAGTTATTGATATATCAAGATCTTGAATTTTTTTAAGTGGCAATATCTGAAGTTTTAAAATTGCATCAATATGATCATCTATAATATTATCATATTTAATTATTTTCCCGATAGAATCATTATTAGAAAAAAAATAATTATTTGATTCTGAAAGTTCAATTAGTTTAGTAACGTCTTCGCTTGAAAGAAATTCACCATTTGAATTAAAAAATTTTAGCCCATTATATTCCTCTGGGTTGTGACTTGCCGTTATCATTAATCCTCCTAAAGAATCATTATTTAAAACACCCCAACAAACTGTTGGTGTGGTTGATATACCAACATCGATAATATTAATCCCCATAGAACAAAATGTAGAATTAACAATTTCATGAATAAACTTACCTGATTTACGACCATCTCTGCCTACTGTAATATATATATTATTGTTACCAGGATTTTTATCTTTAATAAGTTGAGAAAATGCCGCTATTGAATTTACTATATCTACTGGCGTTAAATTTTCACTATTATTACCTCCAACCGTTCCCCTGAATCCAGATATATTTTTTATTAATGTCATATGAAATGTAAATATATAAATTGTAAATTACACGATATTTTAATATGAATAAATTTGCTCCTTATATTTTATCTTTTTTTATAGCTGGCTGTAGTAATTCTTATAATCCTGCTGTTGTATCTGCACGAAAAGAAGCATCGGATATTGGTGTAGAGATTATGAAAAAGGGTGGTAATGCATTTGATGCTATGATAGCAGTTCATCTTGCTCTAGCTGTTGTATATCCGATTGCAGGTAATATTGGGGGTGGAGGATTTATTGTCTACCATACATCAAAAGGAGAGATTGGTTCATTAGATTTTCGTGAAAAAGCACCTGGAAATGCATTCAAGGATATGTATCTTGACAAAAAAGGAGAGGTAATTAATGGATTGAGTACACTTGGTGGTTTAGCTGTCGGTATTCCTGGATCAATTTCTGGTATTTTTGATGTGTATGAGAAGTTTGGAACTCTTCCGATTGAAGATCTATTTCAACCGGCAATAAATCTTGCAAAAAATGGATTCATTGTTACTAAAAATCAAGAGGAAAATTTAAAGGAAAAAATTGAAGAAATTATCTCAATAAATGGTAATGAATCATTATTTTCAAAAGTATATTCAGAAGGTGATACTATTATAAACAAAAGATTAGCTGAGAGCCTAACAGCTATATCTAAGAATGGAAGAAAAGAGTTTTATGAGGGTCCAATTGCTGAAATGATTGTTGATGAGGTTATTAAGAGCGGAGGAATCATAACAATGGACGATCTTAAAAACTACAAATCAATATGGAGAGATCCTGTAAAATTTAATTACAAAGACTTAGAAATTATTTCAATGTCTCTTCCCTCAAGTGGAGGAATCTTATTAGGCCAAATGTTAAGAGCTATTGAGAATTATAATATAGGTCAATTTGGTCATAATTCATCTAAATCAATACAATTGATGGTAGAAGCAGAGAGACGTGCCTACGCAGATAGGAGTTATTTTATGGGTGATCCTGACTTTGGAGATGATTTACCGGTTTATGAGCTGATTGATAAAGACTATGTAAAAAGTAGAATGGAATCTTTTTCTTGGGAGAAAGCTACACCCTCAAATGAACTATCTCATGGTGAAATTAATCTAAAAGAGAGTGACCAGACTACCCATTATTCAATAATTGATAGTGATGGGAACTCTGTCTCAGTGACAACCACTCTCAATACTAATTATGGATCAAAGGTTTTTGTTGAAGAAGGAGGGTTTTTCCTAAATAACGAAATGGATGACTTTAGTTCAAAGCCAGGATATCCTAATACATTTGGCCTTATAGGTAGTCAAGCTAACTCCATAGAAGGTAACAAAAGAATGCTTAGTTCGATGACACCAACGATTGTTTTGAAAGATGGTAAACCATCACTGATATTAGGAACCCCAGGAGGATCAACTATAATAACATCTGTCTTTCAAACTATTTTAAATGTCTATGAATTTGGTATGCCAATTAAAGAGGCTGTTGCAGCTCCTAGATTTCATCATCAATGGCTTCCTGATGCTGTTATTTTTGAAGATGGAATTTTGGATAAAGCTAAAGACTCTGTTCTCAAGTCAAAGAACTACATTTTAGTTCCTCTTCCAATATCTATTCAGACCTCAGGTATGTCACCAAGATCATCTATTGGTAGAGTTGACGCAATATATATTAATGATAAAGGAAAAGTTGAGGGTGGAGCAGACCCAAGAGGAGATGACCATGCAACAATTTTGAATAAATAAATATAAAGATTGAATAATACAATCCAAATCGAAGGTGCTAAGGTTCATAACTTGAGGAATTTAAGTGTAGAAATTCCTAGAGAAAAACTAGTAGTAATAACTGGTTTATCGGGAAGCGGAAAATCTTCATTAGCATTTGATACAATTCATGCTGAGGGACAGAGAAGATACATGGAAACTTTTTCTGCATATATCCGTCAATTTGTTGGAAACTATGAAAGACCTGATGTTGAAAAAATTGAAGGACTATCTCCAGTAATTGCTATTGAGCAAAAGACAACCAGTAAAAATCCAAGGTCAACAGTAGGAACTGTAACAGATATATATGATTTTATTAGACTCCTATTTGCGAGAATAGGCATTGCATACAGTCATATATCAAATCTGAAAATGATCAAGAATACAGATGAAGAAATAATTAATTTAATATGTGAAAAATTTATAAAACAAAGGATTATAATTCTTGCCCCTATTATAAGATCAAGAAAGGGTCACTACAGGGATTTATTTGAAAATTTTACTAAACAAGGATTTTCAAAAGTTATTGTTAATGGTGACATACTTGATATTAAAAGAGGTATGAAACTTGATCGATACAAAACACATGACATTAGCTTAGTTGTGGATAACTTGAATGTTCTGGATGATTTTGAGTCAAAGAAAAACTTATCAGAATCAATTAAGATTGCTATGAAATATGGTAATGAAACAATATTCATACTAGATTCTGATTCAGGAAAACCTCAATATTTCAGTAGGAATCTTATGTGCCCAAAAACTAGTTTATCATATCCAAAACCCGAACCAAACACATTTTCTTTTAACTCACCAAAAGGGATGTGTGAATCTTGTAGTGGTCTAGGTACTGAATATGAAATCAATCCCAAAAAATTAATTCCTAATAAAAAAATATCAATAAATAATGGAGGAATTCTTCCAATTGGAAAAAAAGAAAACTCTTGGATTTACAGGCAAGTCGAACTAATTTCAAAATACTATAATTTTTCTTTAAATGACCCTATTAGTAAAATTCCAGATGAAGGATTAGAGTTTATTCTTAAGGGGGGTAAAAAAAGTTTTACAATTAATTCAAAAGAATTAGGAGTTAAAAGGGACTACAATATAGATTACATGGGTATTGAGTCTTTTATTAAGGATCAAATTAATAATTCTGAATCTAAAAGCTTAAGAAGATGGGCTCTTCAGTATGTAGATATAAATAAATGCAAATTTTGTAATGGAAGTAGGTTGAAAATTGAATCAAGATCATTTAAAATTGACGGTAAGAATATATTTGATTTAAGTGAAATGGACTTAAATGATTTAAAAGAATGGTTTTTAAAATTAGACAGAAATTTATCATCCAAAGAGAAAAAAATATCTGAAGAGATTATTAAAGAAATTCTTATTCGAATTCAGTTTCTAATTGATGTTGGTTTAGAGTATCTGACATTAAATAGATCAACCAGATCACTTTCTGGTGGTGAAGCTCAAAGAGTGAGGCTAGCTACACAGGTAGGATCTCAATTAGTTGGAGTGTTATATATTTTAGATGAACCAAGTATTGGTCTACATCAGAAAGATAATCTTAAATTAATTGATACTTTAAAGAAGCTTAAGAACTCAGGAAATTCAGTAATTGTTGTTGAGCATGATAGAGAAATGATTATGAGCTCAGATCACATAATTGATCTAGGACCATATGCTGGTATTAAAGGAGGTAGTATTATCTATCAAGGTTCACCTAGTAAAATTAAACAGGTAAAAACATTAACAGCAGATTATCTTAATAATCGAAAAAGGATTGAAATACCAAAAACAAATCGAAAAGGTAATGGTCAGTCACTCATATTAAAAGGTTGTAGGGGCAATAATTTAAAAAATATTGATATTGAGTTTCCACTCGGGAAAATGATTGCAGTAACTGGTGTTTCTGGTAGCGGAAAATCAACTTTAATTAATGAAACACTATATCCTATTCTAAATTCTAAAATTTATAACTCTGTAAAATCCCCTCTTGAATTTCAAAAAATTGAGGGAATGGAAAATATTGACAAAGTTGTTGAAGTGAATCAGCAACAAATTGGAAGAACACCTAGAAGTAATCCTGCAACTTACACTGGATTGTATAATGAGATAAGAAAACTTTTTTCTGAAACAATTGAATCAAAGATAAGAGGATATAAACCAGGTAGATTTAGTTTTAATGTATCTGGAGGTAGATGTGAAAATTGTAAAGGTGGAGGGATGAAGTTAATTGAAATGAATTTCTTGCCAGATGTGTTTGTTGAATGTGAAGTTTGTAATGGTAAAAGATTTAACAGAGAAACTCTTGAGGTTAGATATAAAGGCAAATCAATTTCAGATGTCCTCAATATGAGCGTTTCCAAAGCTTTAGATTTTTTTGTATCCATTCCAAAAATTTATCTAAAACTTAAGGCTTTAGATAGTGTTGGACTAGGCTATATTACTCTTGGACAATCATCTACTACCCTATCTGGAGGTGAATCACAGAGAATAAAACTTTCTGCCGAGTTAGCCAAAAAAGATACAGGAAAGACCATATATATACTCGATGAACCTACAACTGGATTACACTTTGAAGATATCAGGATTTTATTAGATGTTTTAAATAAGCTAGTCGATAAGGGTAACACCATAATAATCATAGAGCATAATCTCGATGTAATAAAACAAGTTGACTACATTATAGATATTGGCCCAGGAGGTGGAAAAAATGGTGGGAAATTAGTTGATTGTGGTAGTCCAAAAGAAATTATAAAAAAAAATAAAGGTTACACAGGTAAATACTTATCTGAGGAATTTAAAAAATGATTAAATATTACAAATTTTCTTGTTTATTAACTCTTTTAATTCTTACTAAATCTTTTAGTCAAGATAGTAACCTTTACTCAGTAGATGTAAGGGTTTTACATGAAGAAAAAATTCTTACTATTAAACAAAAAATGAGATTCCAAAATCAAAATAATTTTAATTTAGAAAAAATTGTTTTGGAAGATTGGGCTAATTCCTATAAAACCAATAAAACTGCTTTAGCCAAAAGAATATCAGACGAATACTCGAGAACATTTACTTTTGCGAAAAATAAACAAAGAGGTTACACCAAGATTCTCAGTGTTGAATCTAATAATATAAGTTCTTGGCAAAAAGACGAAACTAATGCAGATATTATATTATTAAATTTAAAAACACCTCTAAAAAAAAATGATTTTATTGATGTTTTTATAGATTATGAAATAAAATTACCTGACTCAAAATTTACTGGGTTTGGATATGATGAAAATAATTTATATTTAAAAAATTGGCTAATTGTTTTCTCTACTATTACCCAAGATAAATGGTCAAGTCAAAATAACCTAAACCTTGATGATCAGTCGATTAAAAAATCAATATTTAATATTGATATTTCATTTGACAAAAACTTTTACCTATCATCAAACTTATTTAAATCAGAAACTAAAATAGATGGAGATATTAAAACAGTAACACTTTTTAATGACAACCTAAGAGACGTTAAGATTAACATATTAGATGAAAAAATATTTAATGAATTTCAAAATAGTAATTTTTTTATTGAAACAGATATATTTAAGCAATCATCGATAGTTGAGTCTAACTTAAAATTTAACCGTGTTAGTAAATTTATATCAGAATATTTTAATCTTAAAAATAAGTTACCTATGCTGGTCCAGAAGGTTGATTATGATTCAAAACCATTTTATGCACTAAATCAATTACCAAGTTTCATTAGTCCTTTCTCAGATAAATTTCTTGAAGAAATAATATTTCTCAAATCTTTTATTACAAACTTTTTAGAAAATAAGATGAATCTAAATAAAAGAGAGAATCATTGGATTTATAATGGTTTGGAGATTTTCCTTATAGATAAATATATAACTCAATATTATCCTAAAGTAAAATTCTTAGGAAATTTATCGACCTATAAATTTCTTAAAAATTATAAAATCTCAGAGTTAGGATTCAATGAACTATTTATAAATTATACAGAGTATGTGCAAAGATTAAATCTTCATCAATCGGATAACAACTCTACAGAAAATTTCACAAGAATAAATGAGGAAATTGTAGTTCCATATCACTCTGGAGTTGGATTGAAGTTTATTGAATATGTTATGGGAGAAGATAAATTTAAAAATCTAATTAATCAGATTGAGAATATTACTAGCCAAAAGGAGCTCAAAAATATTTTTTATGATAATAAAAGTATAGATTTAAAATGGTTTATAAATGATTATGTAGGAAGCAGGCAATCAATTGATTTATTTGCAGAAAAAATTAATAATACATCTTTCAGAGTTTCAGAAAAGAATGATATAAGAATACCATATAATATAGGTCTAGTAAAAGATGACAATATTATATACACTAAGTATTTTAATTACTATGGTAAAATTGATATACCAGAAATTGATTATGATTATTTTGTTGTTAATCCAAAAATTAGCCTTCCCGAAATTAACAGAAAAAATAATTGGATTGATGTAAGATCTAATAATGGTTTAAAGCCATTTAAGTTAAAGCTTCTTGCTGATATAGAAGACCCTAAGTATAGAGAGTTGTATTTCAGACCAGAATTTACTTATAATTTTTATGATGGAATTTCTCCTGGAATTACCCTTCTGAATAAAGGTTTTAAAAATAAACCTTTTACTTATGAAATTCTTTCTCAATATGCCTCTAAAGAAAAGAATTTAATTGGATCTATAAATCTAAGATATCAGATTAATAATGAATCATCTGATAATTATACAAGAATATTTAATTTATTCTATCAGTCAAATCATTATAATGTCAATAAAAGATACCATCTTATTGTTCCTTATGTCCAGTTTAATTATAGAGATAGCAAGAATCTCAGATCTAATAAACGAAAAACAGCCAGGCTTTCTTATTATAATGTAATAAAAGATAAATCTGATATTAACTCATTTAATAATTATGGGATCCTAAAATTTGATTTCCTTTCATCTAATATTGGTATAATAAATTATAATAAAAGTAATTTAAACACTCAGATTTCAAAAAACTTTGGAAATTTATCACTCACCTATGAATTCCGAAGACTTTTGGATAACAATAGGCAATTTCAAATAAGATTCTTTTTTGGAAAATTCTTGTGGAATAATGTAAAAGATAATACATATTTTAATTATAACCTTAGTAGGTCACCAGATTATTTGTTCACGAGCAATTATCTCGGAAGATCTGAGAAAGAAGGTCTACTAAGCCAACAGTTAGTGATATCAGGTGGAGGGTTTAAGTCATTTTTTAATAATGGTGATAGCAATAACCTAATCATCTCATCAAATATAAATATTGGAATATGGAAATGGTTTGAAGCATACACTGATATTGGGTTAATAAAAAATTATGATGAAAGCTCTGATTTTTTCTATGGATCTGGCATAAGGCTAAACATATTACCTGACTTTTTTGAACTTTACTTTCCAATTCATACATCCAACGGATTTGAAGTGAACCATAATAAGTATAATACCAAAATTAGATTTATAGTTTCTTACAACATTGAATCACTAGGTAAATTATTTTCTAGAAGATGGTTATAAATGACTTCATTTAATTATTTGTAAATTTGCAACCCCTATGAGTTTATCCAGTTCTATAAAAGAAGAGATCAGTTTAAAAAAGTTTAAGGAAAAGGTTCTGAATGATTTTAGAATTGTAACCTTAAGTCGAGAAATAAGTGTACAAGGAAGAAGAGAGGTACTTTTAGGAAAAGGTAAATTTGGGATTTTTGGTGATGGTAAAGAACTTCCTCAAGTCGTAATGAGTCATTTTTTTAAAGATGGTGATTACAGATCAGGATATTATCGCGATCAAACCCTTTTAATGGCACAAGACTTACTTTCAGGTAGAGAAATTTTCTCAGCTTTATATGGACACCCAGATATTTTGTACGAAAGAATGTCAGGCGGGAGACAAATGTCAGGTCATTTTCTTACGAATACTGTAGATGAAAATAATAATTGGTTAGATCAAACTAAACAGAAAAATCATATTTCTGACGTTTCCCCTACAGCTAGTCAAATGTCAAGACTAGTTGGACTTGGTTTAGCATCTAGGATTTACAGGCAGAATGAAATAGAAAATTCTGAGTTATTTACAAAAAATGGAAATGAAATAGTCTGGGGAACAATTGGAAATGCAAGTACTAGCCAAGGTATTTTCTATGAAGCCGTTAACGCATGTGGAGTATTACAAATTCCAGCTATTATAAGTATTTGGGATGATGATTATGGTATATCTGTTCATAATAAATATCATACAACAAAAGAAAGTATTTCTGAGGTATTATCTGGCTTTCAAGTTAATGCAGATCTTCAGGGCATTGAAATACTAGAGGTAAAAGGGTGGGATTACCAAGCACTCATGAAGACTTATTCATATGCTGAAAAAGTTGCTAGAAACCATCATATCCCTGTAATTGTTCATGTAACAGAACTAACCCAGCCTCTTGGTCATTCAACATCTGGATCTCACGAAAGGTATAAAACAGATGAAAGACTTAAATGGGAATCAGATAATGATTGTAATAAAATATTCGAAAAATGGATTATTGACAACAAATTATCTTCAAAGAAAAAAATTAACAGTATTAAGAATGAGGTTGTTAAATATGTTAAGGAAGAGAAAAAGCTTGCTTGGGAGTTATACCAAAAACCTGTTAAAAACGCTAAGAAAGAGTTAATAAGTATTTTGGATAATATAAAAGATACGAGTCTTAGAATAAACACAAAAAAATTATTATCAGAAACTGATGATACTAACTTTTCTGATATAATCAAAATATCAAGAGAAATTATTTATGATCTTAAAGCAAATGAGAACCACAACAAAAAACTACTAAATACTTGGATAAAAAAGTATACAAATATTTTAACTGAAAAGTATTCTTCTAACCTATATTCTCTTGACATGAAAAATATTTCAAGAAAACTTACACCACCTGAATATCTAAATGATGTTGAAAAGGTAGACGGAAGAATAATCATCAGAGACAATTTTGATAAACTATTAGAAACAAATTCTAAAATATTTATTTTTGGTGAGGATGTAGGTATGATTGGTGATGTAAATCAGGGTCTAGAAGGTCTTCAAAAGAAATATGGAGAAAATAGAGTATTTGACACAGGTATTAGAGAAGCTACAATTGTCGGCCAGGGAATAGGAATGGCAATGAGGGGTTTAAGACCTATTGCTGAAATCCAATATCTAGATTATATACTTTATGCATTACAAATTTTAAGTGATGACCTAGCTACATTAACTTACAGAACTTTAGGTGGTCAAAAGGCCCCGTTAATTATTAGAACTAGAGGTCATAGATTGGAAGGAATATGGCACTCTGGGTCTCCATTAGGTGGTATGTTGTCTTTTTTAAGAGGAATATTTATTCTTACTCCCAGAAACATGACACAAGCGGCAGGATTTTATAACTCGTTGCTAGACATTGATCAGCCAGCAATTGTAATTGAACCCTTAAACGGATATAGGACTAAAGAAAATCTTCCATCAAATTATGGGGAATTTAAAACACCTATAGGAAAAGTTGAAGTTTTAAAAACTGGTAATGACATTTCAATTATTTCATATGGTGCAACATTGAATATTGCATATAAAGCCGCTGTTAAACTCAAAGACTATGATATTGATTGTGAAGTAATAGATGTTCAAAGTCTTTTACCTTTTGATATGGAAAAAGATATACTTAAAAGTGTCATTAAAACAAATAGACTTATTATAGTTGATGAAGACCTTCCAGGGGGTGCATCAAGTTATATATTACAAGAACTATTAAAAAAACAAGACATATATCAATATTTAGACAGTGAGCCTGCTCTTATGACTGCTAAGGATCATAGACCACCTTATGGCTCAGATGGAGACTACATTAGCAAACCATCACAAGAGGATATTATTGATAAAATTTATTCAATAATGCATGAGAGTAATCCAGTAAAATATAAAGAAATATAAATTAATTTGTCTGACTTGATTCGTAAAATTTTATAACCTCAACAAATGACTCAAAATTATCAAAGTTAAAATTGTTGTATTTAATAAAACTTTTGATTTCTTTAGATTTATTAAAGTAATTTAAAACTGATTTTTTTGATTTTTTTATGTTAATTGGTACTTCATTTTTTCTACTTATATAAATCTCAATATCATCAACATATCTTGGTGGATGTGAAACATCTAAAGAATTTTTTGCGACTTTCCCTTTTAAAAATTTTTTTCTTTTTCTTTGATATAAATCGAGAATAGTTCCTTTGTAAATACTTATTAAGTATCCTTTACTTAACTTTTGGTTTGATCTTTTATAGTCTAAATATATGTATTGTGAATTCCCTAAATTTGCAATAATTTTTTTATCCTTTAATAAGGCTTTTATATTTTTCGTTTTATTGTCAATTATTATTAGTTCAATTTCATCATGAAATGCATTGTATCTCATTTTAGACTCCAAATATATTTTCCCATTTAAACTTTTAACTATTCCATCCTTAAAGTTAATGTCGAAATATTCAGACCCTTCAACTTCTGATAATGTAGGTTTTGATGTCTTCATTCTTCCTAGATCACCCAGCGCTCTTTGTGAAGATAAATCCCAAACTCTTTCATCAGTTTGGAAAGACTGAGCATGAAGAACACTATTCGAAAATATACTAATAATAAAAGTAAATACTAAAAGCTTTTTATTCATATTCTTTTAACTGTTTTAAAAATCTTATAAATTAAATCGTTTAATATCCCAATTTGATCGTTATTATCAAAATCAATTCCTTTAGATCTTTTATCAGCTTCTAAAAGAGAATCAAAGATTGAAGAAATTTGTTTCATATCAAATTTTGTTGCTGCTTGTCTGTATTCATCTAGGAAATAAGGATTAATACCCAGATATCTAGTAGCATCATTTTTGTTTTCAAGAGAATGATAAATAAATAATTTATTGAAAAAAGAATATATGGTACTAATTATTACTGGAAGTGGATACTTTTTATTATTCTTTGACATAAATAGAACCAATTTCAATGATTTTTCATAATTATTTTTTCCAATTTCCTTTGTCAATTCAAATAAATTATATTCTTTGCTGAAACCAATTATATTTTCAACATCTTCAGGATTTATTAATTGATTCTGATATGAATTTAATTTTAACTTTTCAAGCTCATTATCAATTTGAGATAGATCATTTCCTACAAAATCTGTGATTATCTTTATTGAATTTGGATGGAGATTTAAGGATTTCAATTTACATTGACTTTCAATCCAATTATATATTTGATTATCGTATATTTTTTTTGATTCAAAAATAACTCCACTTTTTAAACATGATTTATAGATTTTTTTTCTTCTATCGACAGATTCATTAAACGACAATACTAAGACAGTGTTAGGGTTAAAATTTTCTATGTATGATAAAATATTATTAAAGTCTAAAGATAAATTTTTTGAATCTTTAACAATTATCAAATTATAATCTCCTACGAGTGGAAATCTTCTAACAAAATCTACAACTTCAGATTCTTGATTATCATCTGATTTTTTTGCATAAATCTTTTTAAAATCAAATTCTTCCGAGGAATCATCAATTAAATTTTTTTTCAAATGCTCTAAAATTTTCTCATTAAAAAAGCTCTCTTCACCATGAATTAAATATATAGGTGAAAATGTTCTTTTAGAAATAGCATCAATTAATTTATTATATTCTGTCATTATTTGTCAAATGGAAGATTTAAACCTACCCTATTTTGAGTTTAAAATTAAAAAAGATAAAAAGAATAACATCATATTTGATGAAATAAGAAAAAAATGGGTTGTTTTAACTCCAGAGGAATGGGTCAGGCAAAACTTCTTAAAATATATTATATTAAAAAATTATCCGGTTTCATTAATAAATTGTGAAAAATCCTTCTATATAAATAATATTTTAAAAAGATATGATATTGTAGTTTATAATAAATTTGGAGATGTAGATTTGTTAGTTGAATGTAAATCTTCGAGTGTAAAAATTAAAAAAGATCATTTTGATCAAGTAATGAGATATAATACAGAATTAAAAAGTAAAAACATTATTCTTACAAATGGAATTAATCATTTTTATTACGAGTATAATCATAAAACTAAAAATTACATGCAACTTAAAGATCTAAAAGAATATAGTATATGAAGATTGCCATTGTTATTATTAACTGGAATGGCAAACATCTACTGAATAAGTATATTCAAAATATAATTGATTGTTCAGATGATTCTGTTTTGTATGTTATCGATAATAATTCATCAGATGGCACAGTTGTATTCTTAAAGAACAACTTCAAAAAAGTAAATATCATTAAATTAGAAAAAAACTATGGATTTGCTGAGGGATATAACATAGGTTTAAAAAAAATTAAAGAAGAATTTGTTTGTTTACTTAATAATGATATCAAAGTAACTAAAAATTGGTTAAAACCTATTAGAGCTCATCTAAAACAAAATCCAAAATCAATAATTCAACCAACAATAATGGATATTAACAACAATCAATATTATGAATATGCCGGAGCTGCTGGAGGATTTATAGATAAATACGGATATGCTTATTGTAGAGGAAGAATATTTGAAACAATAGAAAGAAACAAAAATAATTATAAGAATTGTGAGGTTTTTTGGGCATCTGGAGCTTGTTTAATAATATCAAAGAGTGAGTTTTACAATTTAGGTGGTTTTGATAAAAGATTTTTTGCTCATATGGAAGAAATAGACTTTTGCTGGAGAGCATTTAATCAAGGCTATAAGAGTTATTGTTTATCCGAGTCTATAGTATATCATGAAGGTTCAGCAACAATTAAAAAGAATTCAAGAAAGACATATCTTAACTATAGAAACTCATTATTAATGCTTACAAAGAACTTACCAATAAAAAATCTTATAGGAACACTAATTGTTAGATTATTAATGGATATTCTATCCTCACTTAGATTTATTATTAATGGAGAAATTTCACATTTTTATTCAGTATACAAAGCACACTTAGATTATTATATTATGCTTAAAAAAGTTCTAAGTGACAGAGATAACAGTATGAAAAAGTCTAATTATTTCAAAATCAACAGTATAGTATATCAATATTTTATACTTGGAAAGAAAAAATTCTTTCAATTGTAGTGCAATTTTTTAGTATAAAAATATTAAGTTTGTAGCTGACTAATTAATAACCAATATTTTTACAATGAAAAAGAATATAATTATCGTAGGTGTTGTAGGTTTACTTTTGTCTTCTTGTGTATCTCAAAAGAAATACTCTGACTTAGAAAGTCTTCAACAAAATACAAAGGAACTGTTAGATAGTGCAACTGCAAAACTTGGTGCCACAGAAGCTCAACTTTCTGCTGCTTCAGAGAGATTATCTGCATTGTCTGAACAAAATAAATTTTTAAGAGCTAATAATCAAGATTTAATTGACAATATCGGAAATTTAACTACTCTTACTCAAAAAGGAGCTGAAAATCTTGAAAGATCTCTTGAAAGCATAAAAGAAAAAGATCTTATTATTACTAGAATGCAAGATGCTGTAACTAAAAGAGATTCTGTAACTTTAGCACTCGTTCAAAGCTTTAAGAGCTCACTTGGTACACTTAGTGACGATGATATTGAGATAAACGTAGAAAAAGGTGTAGTCTATGTTTCTATATCAGATAAACTACTTTTCAATAGCGGAAGCTTCACAGTTACTACTAGAGCAAGAAAAGTTTTAGAAAAGATTGCAAAAGTAATAAGTGATAAGCCGGATCTTGAGTTTATGGTAGAGGGTCACACTGATAATATGCCAATCGATCAGGAAAAAGCTGCTGAAACTATTCCTGGTGTAGTAGATAACTGGGACTTATCCGTAAAAAGAGCTACATCTGTTGTAAGGATTCTTCAAAATAGTTATGGTGTGGATCCTACTAAATTAGTAGCTGCGGGAAGAAGTTTTTACATGCCACTAGCTGATAATGATTCATCAGTAACCAGAGCTGTAAACAGAAGAACCAGGATTGTTGTTCTTCCAAAACTTGATCAGTTCACTAAACTAATAGAAGAAGGTATGAGTATGAATGTTCCTTCTACAGGTCCTAGCAATACTATTAACTCAGACAGTAAGCCTGACTAATATCAATATTGATTAGTTAAAAAAAGCATAACATTAGTTATGCTTTTTTTTTATATCTTATTGAGCTTAGCGAATCTCAGTAGTAAATTTTTTAAACCAAATTTTTTAAAATTAACTACAGCTTTTGAATCGTTTCCTGTTCCCTCAATTTTAACAATTTTTCCAGCACCAAACTTTTCATGTGAGACATTATCACCCTCAACAACATTTATATTAATAGTAGATGCTGAAGGTGATGTTTTTGAAAGTCTTTTTATATTAGAATTATAAATAATTTTTTTACTTGAAGTATCTTTTAAATATGGTTTTAATTGACTAGTCTCTATAATTTTTACATAATCTTTATCAATCTCATTTAAAAATCTACTTTCTTCACAATAAATTAATTTGCCCCATCTATATCTAGAATTAGCATATGATAAATAAAGGTTATCTTTAGCCCTAGTGATCCCAACATAGAAAAGTCTTCTCTCCTCCTCCAACTCTGATCTTGTATTGTAACTTAATGCAGAAGGAAATAGATCTTCCTCCAAGCCAACAATAAATACGTGCATAAATTCAAGGCCCTTGGACAAATGAAGAGTCATTAAAGAAACCTTATCTTGGTTCTCATCTAGGATATCAAAATCTGTAGAGAGTGATACAGTGGATAAGAATTCAGACAATTTATTATTGGAATCTACAATTTCTTTCTGATCTTCTATAAAATCTCTGATTCCATTCATCAATTCCTGAACATTCTCTACTCTTGATATACCCTCAGGCGAGTCATCTTTTTTTAGTTCATCTATTATTTTTGTTTTTTCAATAACTTCTTTTGTTAAATCAAAAGCATTTAATTTTTCATTTTGAATCTTAAAGACATCAATTAAATCAATAAAGTTTTGAAGTTTTATTAATACAGATTTAGAAAGGCCAATTGGTAATTCATTATTTTTTTTTATTGTTTCATAAAGTGTCAAGTTATTTTTTTGTGCAGAAATAATTATCTTATTAATAGTAACTTGTCCAATCCCCCTAGCAGGGTAATTTATAACCCTTTTTAAACTCTCTTCATCACTATCATTAACAATAAGTCTTAAATAAGCTAGAACATCTTTAATTTCTTTTCTATTATAGAAAGAAACTCCACCAAAAATTTGATAGGGAATCTTATTTAACCTCAGAGAATCTTCTATTGGTCTTGATTGTGCATTTGTTCTATAAAGGATAGCAATATTTGAAAAACTAGTATCATTTAATGAGGTTATTTTTTGACATAAACCTCTGGCTTCTGAAATATCAGATTCATTTGCTCTAATTTCTACTTTATCTCCAAAATCATTGTCCGTCCAAACTTCTTTATCAATTTTATTTTTATTATGATCAATAACTGAGTTTGCTGCATTAACAATATTTTTTGTGGATCTATAATTTTGTTCTAGCCTAAAAACCTCTACATCATCATAATCATTTCTAAAATTTATTATGTTGTTTATATTTGCTCCTCTGAAAGAATAAATGCTTTGAGCATCATCTCCAACTACACATATGTTTTGATACTTATCTGATAGCGATTTGACTATTAAATATTGTGAGTTGTTTGTATCCTGATACTCATCAACCAAAATATATTTAAATTTCTCTTGATATTTAGCTAAAACCTCTGGATAATTATTGAGAAGTTCATTAGTTTTCATAAGTAGATCATCAAAATCCATTGAGTTGGACTTTATAAGTCTTTCATTATACTCTTTGTAAATATTTCCTGTTTCAGGCTTTCTAGACAAATTATCAGACTCTACTAGCTCATTATTTGAAAAGTATCCATTTACAGTAATAAAGTTGTTTTTTAATGACGAAATTCTATTCCTAATTGATTTTGGCCTGTAAACATCCTTATCTAAATTTTTTTCTTTAATTATTGACGAAATAAGTCTTTCTGCATCTTGAGTATCATATATCGTAAAGTCTGAAGTAAAACCTATCCTGTGAGCTTCAAATCTTAAAATTTTAGCAAAAACTGAATGAAATGTACCCATCCATATATTTTTTGATTCACTCTCACCTATCATTGATGAAATCCTTAATTTCATCTCTCTTGCTGCTTTGTTTGTAAATGTGAGAGCTAGTATTTCAAATGGATCAATACCGTTTTCAACAAGGTGTACTATTTTATATGTTAAAACTCTAGTTTTTCCAGATCCAGCTCCTGCAATTACCATTGATGGACCATCAGTCTTTAAAACTGCATTTAATTGAGCTTCATTAAGGTCTTTTAGGTAAGATTTGTTATCTTCTAACATTGTTATAAATTTAAGTAATTAATAAATCTTAAATAGGGATAAATCATATATTAAATTAATACTTATGAAGAATTTATCATTAGTCTTATTTGTAGTCCTTTCTAATATATTATATTCTCAATCAATAGATGAACAGATAATTAATATAGAGGATAAATTAATCTCATGGAGGCATGATTTCCATAAATTTCCTGAAGTTTCAAATAGAGAATTTAAAACCTCTGAAAAAATAGCTAAACATCTTGAATCACTTGGAATAAAAGTAAAAAGAAATGTTGGAGTAAATGGAGTTGTTGGAATCTTAGAAGGAAAATCTAAAGGAAAAGTTGTAGCTCTAAGAGCTGATATGGATGCTTTACCTATTAATGAAGTGAATTACCTTCCTTTTATGTCTGTAAATGAAGGGGTAATGCATGCATGTGGTCATGACAGCCACATGTCAATACTTATGGCTACTGCTGAGATCCTTGCAAATAATAGGAAGTTTAGTGGTACAGTAAAGTTTATTTTTCAGGGAGCTGAAGAAGGTCCACCGCCCGGCGAAGAAGGAGGTGCAAAAATGATGATTAAAGAAGGTGTTCTTGAAAATCCTGATGTTGATGCAATTTTTGGATTACATATTAGTTCCTTGTTACCGATGAATAAGATATATTACAAACCAAAAGGTTTTTTTGCATCATCGTCAAGGTTTACAATTAAAGTTATTGGCAGTCAAGCTCATGGAGGAACACCTTGGCTGGGAATTGACCCTATTGTTATTTCTGCTCAAATAATAAATTCGGTCCAAACTATCATTTCTAGAGAATCTGAGTTAACTAAAGAACCTGCAGTAGTATCTTTTGGAAAGATTGAAGGTGGTAATAGATTTAATATAATACCCAGAGAAGTAAATTTAGTTGGTACTATTAGATCACTTGATTACGACATGAGAGATTTTATCAAGAAGAGAATTATTGAGTTAGCAGAAGGGATTGCTAGTTCATATGGAGGAAAAGCAATTGTTGAAATAGAAGATGGTGCAGATATAACTTACAACGATCCATACATGATGGATAGAATGTTACCCTCTCTAAAAAAATCAGCAGGAAATGATAATGTAATACTTAGTACTGCAAAAACTATTGCCGAAGATTATGCATACTATTTAAATGAGATTCCTGGTTTTTTGTTTGAACTAGGAGGTTATAACACCAATGAAACAAGAAAACCCCCCGCTCATCATACACCAGATTTTTTTATTGATGATAATGCTATGCTTCTCGGTGTAAGAGTTATGACTAATTTAGCATTAGATTTTTTAGATAGTGAATAGTGATTTTTTAGATCAATCAATTGAATTTGTGAAAGGTGTTGGGCCTGCAAGATCAACTTTGCTTAGTGAAGAATTGAATATTAAAACAATAAAAGATCTCGTAGATTTCTATCCCTACAGATATATTGATAGATCAAGATTCTACAAAATTTACGAAATACCAAAGAATCAGTCAGAAGTCCAGATAATTGGGAAAATAAGAAATATTAGAAGAACTAAAGTTAGATATAGAGATAGACTAAATTGTGAATTCTATGATAGCACTGGTAGCATTGATTTAATATGGTACAGAGGATACAATTGGGTTGAAGATTCTATTAAAACTAGTGAGGATTACATAGTATATGGAAAAGTTAGCTGGTTTGGCAATAAGCCATCAATAGCACACCCAGAAATAAAAACTAAGAATAATTTCGAAAGAAATGTTCCCAGAAGATTGCATGGTGTATACTCATCAACCGAAAGGCTTGTAAATGAGGGGGTAACACAAAAATATTTTATAAAAATAATTTATAATCTTTTAAACTTATTACAAAATCATATAAAAGAGAATCTTTCATCTTCTATTATAAAGGAATTTAAACTTATTGATCGATATAAAGCTATTATTAACATTCATCTCCCTGAATCACAAGACTTACTATCTGAGTCAACCAGAAGATTAAAATTTGAAGAATTGTTTTTTAATCAATTAGGTTTTCAGTTAACTAAGAATGATAGAATTCAAAAATTAAATGGATTTAAATTTGAAAAAGTTGGAAATCATTTAAATAAATTTTATAAAAATAATCTGCCTTTTGAGTTAACCGGTGATCAAAAAAAAGTAATAAAAGAGATAAGAAATGATTTTCGTGACGGAAAACAAATGAACAGATTACTTCAGGGTGATGTGGGTTCTGGAAAAACAATTGTTTCTTTAATGATTATGTTAATTGCAATTGATAATGGATTTCAGTCTTGTATTTTAGCTCCAACAGAAATTTTAGCAAATCAACATTTTAAATCCCTGAGTGAGCTTTTAAAGGATTTAGATATAGAAGTAAACTTACTAACAGGTTCCACAAAAACAAAACAGAGAAAATTAATACATCAAAATCTTTCAAACGGAAAGACAAAAATTTTAGTTGGAACACATGCAATTCTGGAGGATATTGTTCAGTTTAAGAATTTAGGATTAAGTATAATTGATGAACAACACAGATTTGGAGTTGCCCAGAGGGCAAAACTTTGGAAGAAAAATAATCCACCTCCACATATTCTTGTAATGACTGCAACTCCAATTCCAAGGACACTTGCAATGAGTTTATATGGAGATCTTGACATATCATCTATTAAAGAATTACCACCCGGAAGAATTACAACAAAAACTGTTCATAAATATGATAAAAATAGACTAAATGTATTCAAATTTTTAAAAGATCAAATTAAAAAAGGAAGACAGGTTTATCTAGTCTACCCCTTGATAAATGAGTCAGAAAAGTTAGACTACAAAGATTTGATGGATGGTTATGAAAGTATTGTTCGAGAATTTCCTAGACCAGATTTTCAAGTAAGTATTGTACACGGAAAAATGAATGCAAAAGAAAAAGATTATGAAATGAAAAGATTTATTGATAAAGAAACACAGATTTTAGTCTCAACTACAGTAATAGAGGTTGGTGTAAATGTTCCAAATGCTTCAGTAATGGTAATTGAAAGTGCCGAAAGGTTTGGATTATCTCAATTACATCAATTAAGAGGAAGGGTTGGAAGAGGAAATGACGAAAGTTATTGCATTTTAATGACAAAAGATAAGCTTTCCGAGGACTCTAAACTAAGAATTGATACAATGGTTAAGGTTAGTGATGGATTTATGCTAGCAGAAGTAGACTTAAAATTGAGAGGACCAGGCGATATGCAAGGAACTAGACAAAGTGGAATGTTAAAATTTAAATTAGCTGATATTATTTATGATAAAGAAATATTAGATAATGCACGTAATACAGCCATAAAAATTTTAGAGAATGATCCGAGGCTAAGCAATAAAGAAAATTTACCAATTAGAAACGAAATATCATCCTCTTCGAATTCTAAAAATTTATGGAGATATATTAGTTGATTAATTATATTTGTGATATAATAGAATCCCGTGAAAATATCTTTAAACTGGCTTAAAGAATACATTCATACTGATCTAACTCCAGTTGAAATATCTGAGATATTAACAAACTTAGGATTAGAAGTTGAAAAAATAGACTCTTTCGAGTCTATTAAGGGGGGGCTAAATGGTGTAATAGCTGGAAAAGTAATTAAGTGTGAGAAGCATCCAAATGCAGACAGATTAAAATTAACCTCTATTGACCTTGGACACAATCAAATTTTAGAAATAGTTTGTGGTGCACCTAATATAAAGTTAGGCCAAATAGTCCCTGTTGCTATCGTTGGATCCAAGATCTATACAAATGATGGTACAGAAATAAAAATTAAAAAATCAAAAATTAGAGGGGTTGTTAGCAATGGTATGGTTTGTGCAGAGGATGAAATAGGTTTGGGAGATTCTCACGAAGGTATAATGATATTAGATAAAAATATTAAACCTGGAACTCCTGTAAACGAAGTATTTAATATTGAAAGCGATAATATTCTCGAAATTGGTTTAACACCGAATAGGTGTGACGCAATGTCTCATTATGGAGTAGCTAGAGACTTAAAAGCTTACCTTGATTATAAGTCCATTAAAAGTAGAGTTAATCTTCCTTCTATTAATTCTTTTGCATCAGTCAACATTGAGGAAGATTTTAGTTTAAAAATAGAAGACAAAGAAAAATGTCCTTTTTATTCGGGATTAATTATTAAAAATGTAAAAATAAGGAACTCCTCAAATAAGATTCAAAACAAGCTAAAATCTATAGGTTTAAAACCGATAAACAACATAGTCGATATTACAAATTTTGTTATGCATGAAATTGGACAACCACTTCATGCTTTTGACTTTGATAAACTAAAGAATATTAATGTAAAATCATTAAAATCTAAAACTAAATTTAAAACTTTAGATAACGATACAATTGAGCTTGATAATGAAGACTTAATGATTTGTTCAGATGATGACCCTCTTTGCATTGCTGGAATTTATGGTGGTCTAGACTCAGGGGTTTCTAAATCAACTAGAAATTTGTTTTTAGAATCTGCAATTTTTGATTCAGTGTCAATAAGAAAGTCTTCTAAAAGACACCAGCTTTATACCGATGCTTCATATAGGTATGAAAGAGGTGTGGATCCAGAAAAAGTAATATATGCATTAAAAAGAGCTGCAATATTAATCAAAGAGGATAATCCTGATTGTAATATCTCTGAAATATACATAGAAGATAACCTCAAGTCAGAAAAAAAGGATATCTATTTAAGATTTGATAAAGTAGAAGAAGTATCTGGTCAAAGAATTAATAATGAAGTAATTACACAGATACTTAACTCTCTAGACTTTGAGATAATCGGAGTTACAAGTGATGGTTTAAATATTCTGGCACCTAACTATAGGCATGATGTATATAGAGAAATTGATGTAATTGAGGAAATACTCAGGGTATATGGATTTGATAACATTGACATTAAATCAAGAATTTCAATGACTATTCCTGATATTAAAAAAAATAAAATCAATATTATTGATTCAATAATTTATAGGAATCTTGTTGAAATTGGATTTAACGAAATAATTAATAATTCTATATGTTCACCAAAAATAAATAATAAGTTTAAAAAAGATTCAGTAAAAATTTTAAATCCTCAAGGAGTCGAATTATCAAATTTAAGGACCTCACTTATCCCTAGTATGCTTGATTCAGTCAAACACAATATTAGTAGACAAATTAAAAATTTAAAGTTATTTGAGATAGGCTACAGTTATTTTAAAGATAAGGACCATTACATTGAAAATAAAAGGTTGAATATAGGTATTGTAGGTAATGTATTTGAGGAAAATTGGATTACTAATTATAGTGAAAATAATTATTACTATTTAAAAGGGCTTTGTAAGAATCTATTAGACAAGCTTTCTACATCAGTTGACAAATATGAGTTTGAAAATGATGAGAATTTTGAGTTTAAACTTAAAATTATTTCTCATAAAAAAGAAATTGGTTTTATTGGAGAACTTGATATAAATTATTTGAAAGAATTTTCTATTGATGATAAAGTACATATACTGAACTTAGACCTAGACAAATTAAGTTTAAAAAATTTTACCAATAAATTCAAAGAACTGTCGAAATTCCCCTCATCAAGAAGAGATATTTCAATGATTATAGATCAAAATGTGAGATTTGATGATATTAAAGAAATTGCCTACAGTCTTGAGAGAAGAATACTAAAAGATGTAAATCTGTTTGATGAGTTTAAAGGGGATAAAATAGGTAAAAAAAAGAAATCATTTGCTATAAGCTTTATTTTCAATGACTCAAAAAAAACTCTTACTGATAAAATAATAGACAAAATAATGAACAATTTGATTGAAAAATTTAAGTCAAAACTTGGTGCAGTTATAAGAGATAGTTAAATTAACTGTAAAGTTTTTCTCTTTGAGCTTGAATTTTTTCATCCGCAACATATTCACTAAAACTGAGATAACTATCTATTAAACCATTTGGAGTTATCTCGATAATGCGATTAGCAACGGACTCGGCAAATGCTCTATCATTTGTGCTAAATAATATGGTTCCTTTAAAATTAACCAGTGAATTATTAAAGGCTGTTATCGATTCCAAATCAAGATGATTAGTAGGTTCGTCAATTAATAGAACATTAGGCTTTCCCATCATAATTTTAGAAAGCATGCATCTGACTTTTTCACCTCCAGATAAAACATTACATGACTTCAAAGCTTCATCTCCACTGAAAAGCATCCTTCCAAGAAAACTTCTTATAAATAGTTCTTCTCGTTCCTCTTCACTATTGGTCCACTGTCTAAGCCAATCAACTAGGGAAATATTTTTATCAAAGTAATCATCATTATCAACTGGTAAATATCCTTGAGTTGTAGTAATTCCCCAATTAAAAGAACCATCGGTTTGTTTGAGGGATCCTGAAATGATATCATAGAAAAAATTAATTGATCTCGAATTTTTTGAAATAACTAATACTTTTTCACCCTTATTTAAGTTTAGACTAACATTTCTAAAATATATTTCTTCATTAGTCTCATAACAAAGAGATTTTATTTCTAAGATCTGATCTCCAGCTTCTCTTTCCTGATCAAAGATAATTGCTGGGTATCTTCTACTAGATGGTTTTATCTCTTCTATATTAAGCTTCTGTATCATTTTTTTTCTTGCAGTAGCTTGTTTAGATTTTGCAACATTAGCTGAGAACCTAGATATAAAATCTTGTAGCTCTTTTTTCTTATCTTCAGCCTTCTTATTTTGTTGTAATTTTTGTCTTGCAGCCAATTCACTAGACTGTTGCCAAAAAGAATAATTACCTGAAAAATGATTTATCTTACTGAAGTCAATATCAGAAGTATGTGTACATACTGAATCTAAAAAAAATCTATCATGTGATACAACAATTACTGTGTTTTCAAATTCATTAATAAAATTTGTGAGCCATTCAACAGTTTTATAATCAAGGTCGTTTGTTGGTTCATCCATAATAAGAACATCTGGATTTCCGAATAAACACTGAGCAAGCAGAACCTTTACCTTTATCTTTTGGTCAATATCAGACATGATATTTTGATGTATATCTTCGGTGATTCCTAAACTTGAAAGAAGAAATGCAGCATCAGCATCAGCATTCCAACCATTCATTTCCTCAAATGATGCTTGAAGTTCCCCTACTCTATCAGCATCATTGTCTGAAAAATTTTCTTTAGCATATATAGAATCAATTTCGCTTTTTAAATCATATAATCTTTGATTCCCCAATATAACCGACTCTAAAACTGTTTTATCATCAAATCTGTTGTGATTTTGTTCAAGAACAGATAGCCTTTTACCTGGCTCTAAAAAAACTGATCCAGTATTTGGTTCTAAATCTTTTGACAAAATTTTTAAAAAAGTAGATTTACCTGCACCATTAGCACCAATAATTCCGTAACAATTTCCAGGAGAAAAAGTTATATTTACTTCATCAAATAGAACCCTTTTGCCAAATTGAAGCGATAAATTAGATACAGACAACATTATATGCGCAAAAATAATAAGTTGAGAATTCTAAAACTAATTATAACAATTATAATTTTATGTTATTCTTACTCATGTAATAACGAAAATATAAATAACTACTTTTTTCTTGGAGGAGAAATAATTAATCCAACATCCAGATATGTTAATTTTTATTACAACGATATAAAGATAGATTCAATACAACTTGATGATGATAATAAATTTTTCAAAAAAATTAAAGATATAAAATCAGGAATATACAGAATTGAGCACCTTCCTGAGAATCAGTATATAATTGTTGAGAATGGCGATAGTCTTTGGATCAGAGTTAATGTTGAGGACTTTAAAGAATCATTAAGTTTTAGTGGAAAAGGATCATCAAAGAATAATTTTTTGACAGATATGTCAATAATGGATGATAGTGAAAATTTGTTCCTATCTAAAATGTATCTGGAGGATGGAGAGAAATTTAAAAATATAATTGACTCCTTAATAAAGGAGAAAAATAATATTTGGAATAGATTCAACAGAAGTGTATCTCAATCTAGATTGTCTAGGAACATTACTAAATCCTCAATTAAATATAATTACTACAATAAATTAGAACGATATGCTCTTTTAAGAGGAAAAAATTGGTCAAAAAAAGAACGCGAAATATTTTTTGATTACAGAGATGACATTAATATTAATGACTCTGAATTATATCTTTTAGAGCCTTACATTACATATTTAATGAATTATTTCAACGAAAAAACTCTAGATAGCGGAAAAGTCTACTTATATGAAAAAAATAATACAGATTTTAATATTAAAAAACTTTTAATTATTGATTCAAAAGTTGAAGATATTAATTTGAAAAATAATCTTTCAAGAGCTACAGCAATTGAAGAAATTCTAAATTTTAAAAATAATTTACTGCATGACAAATTTATTGACTATTTCAAATATGTTAATACATCTGAAAAATACTTTGATGAGATAATGAAGCTATATAAGGATATTAAAAAAATGGGTAATGGTAATACTTTACCAAATATTAGAATTTTAAATTTTAATGGTGAAATTAAAGAGACAAATAATGAACTCATAGGTGAAAAAACATTAATTTATTTTTGGTCTCAAACTCAGATGAACCACTACAGAAGAGTGATTAGAAGAGTTAATGATCTTAAGAATGAATTTCCAGAATACAGATATGTAGGAATTTGTATACAACCATATACTGATATGGTCAGTCAAGCTCAGAATATTTTAAATTTGGACCTCTATAACCAGTTCTCCTTTCAAGACTTTGAAAAGTCAAGTAAAGACTGGGTGTTAACATATTTAAATAAAACTATAATCTTAGACAGAAAGATGAATATTATAGATGGATTTGGAAACCTTTTTTCTGAAGAATTGAATCAAACCTTAAGCTCTAATTAGTGTAAATCAATAAGCTAAATTATTTCTTTTGACTATTTTTAAAATCTTCTAAAAACTTCCTTAGGCCAATATCTGTTAAGGGGTGATTCAATAAGCCTTTAATTGATGAAAGCGGACTAGTAATTACATCAGCACCTATTTTAGCACAATCAATTATATGCATAGTATGGCGTATCGATGCTGCTAAAATTTGAGTATCATAAGAATAGTTATCATAAATATCTCTTATATCAGAAATCAGATCTAAACCATCAGTTGATATATCATCAAGTCTTCCTATAAATGGTGAAACATAGGTTGCACCAGCTTTAGCGGCTAACAGGGCTTGACCAGAAGAAAATACAAGCGTACAATTGGTTTTTAAACCTTTGTCTGAGAAATACCTAATCGCCTTTACACCATCTTCTATCATTGGAACTTTTATTACAATTTGTTTATGAAGTTTCGCCAAAGAGGTTCCTTCTTTTATGATTCCATTATAATCTGTAGAAATAACTTCAGCTGAAACATCACCTTTAACTATATTACATATTTTTAGATAGTGTTCTAAGATATTTTTATCTCCCATAATACCTTCTTTTGCCATAAGAGACGGATTAGTAGTAACCCCGTCAAGGATTCCAAGTGATTGAGCTTCTTTAATTTGTTCTAAATTTGCAGTATCAATAAAAAATTTCATTTTGTTTATTTATAGAGTTTTATAATAATTTTCTGAAAGAGCTTATCTGGTAACAAGCTTTTTAATGTAATCTTCTTTTCTAAAAATCCCCCAACAATATAATTAATTTTTGGGCTTTTTTGATTAATAACTTTAATAACAAGATCTGAAACTTCTTTAGGATCTCTTCCATGTTCCATTTTTTTATTAACGGACTTTATGACTTTATTATATTGATCATAATAATCTGAAGAGCTATCTATTTTTAAATCTTTACGATTATTTAAAATTTCTGTCTTATAATCCCCTGGTGCAATGTTAACAATATTTATATTATGATTTTTAAGTTCTATATTAAGACTCTCAGCAATAATTTTAAAAGATGATTTGGAAGCACAATATGCACTCCAAAAAGGGAGGCCAAGATATCCTGCAATCGAAGTTATATTAATAATTAAACCAGACTTTCTTTTTCTCATATGTGGAAGAACACTTTGAATCATGTTAACATGACTAAAAAAATTTGTTTCAAATACTTTTTTAATACTAGAAATATCCATATGTTCAAGGGGACCCGTGATATTAATTCCTGCATTGTTTATCAAAACATCAATTCGACCATATTTGTTAATGATTTCCTCCACAAGAAGTTCTGACATTTTATAGTTATTAATATCAAGCTTCTTTATGGTAAAATTTGAATTAATATTAATTGGACTTCTAGAAGTTCCAATAACAATGTGACCCAATGAGTGAAGATCTTGTGCAATTAATTTACCAAAACCTGATGATGTACCAGTAATTAAAATTACCTTACTCATAATTTATTAAATATATTAGTAATAAATTTAATTAATGAAATATAGTACTATTTTTTTCTACATTTTATTTGTGTTCAATTGTACCACTAAAGATAGTAGTGGATTTAAAATAAAAATTGAATCACCTAAGTCAAAAGTTATGTTAGGAGATGAAATTAGTGTATCTATAAGTTCACTCAAAAATAAACCCATAGATTCCGTACATTATTTCTTAAATAATACAAGGGTAGACGACGAAAAGCTTATTGTAAATAATAAAGTTGGAGAGACCTCTGCTAAAGTCTATATATTTTCAAATAATGAGAAGATCACATTAGAGAAAAAAATTGATGTCTATTCAAATTATGAACCGATTATAAAAAAATATAAAATTGTAAACGAATATATGCATGATCAGAATGCATATACTCAAGGGCTTGAATTTTACAATGATTTTATCTATGAGAGTACAGGTTTAAATGGAAAATCCTCAATTAGAAAAGTGAACCTTGAGACAGGAATAGTTCTTAAAAAAATTAATCTCGATTATAAATATTTCGCTGAGGGTCTCACAATTCTTAACGATAAAATATACCAGTTAACATGGAAAAGTAGAATTGGATTTATATATGATTTAGAGCTAAATAATATTGGAACATTTGATTATAATAAAAGCCAAGAAGGTTGGGGACTATGTAATGATGGTAATGTAATTTATAAATCCGATGGGACTAGCAAAATCTGGATTTTAGATCCCGAAACACTTGAAGAGATTGATTTCATTGACGTAATGACAGATAAAGCAAGGATTAAGAATATTAATGAATTAGAATATATTGATGGGAAAATTTATGCTAACACATATCAATTTAATAGAGATGTTGTAATTGTAATAGACCCCAATACCGGTGCAGTTGATAATGTAATTAACTTTTCTGGTATTAGAGATAAAGTGAAGCAGACTCCTGATATTGATGTAATGAATGGTATAGCAGAAAATGATGGTAAAATATTTGTTACAGGAAAAAACTGGAATAAAGTTTTTGAAGTAAAGATTATTCCTATGAACTAAGAAATAAAGGTCTATCAATCATATATGACTCTACTTTTTTCCCAATTTCATTTAGCATACTTGTATCTTGGTTGTAAATTATCGAAGAATCAATAACCTCTGCTACAAAATCCATATCATCATCAACAAGTCCTCTAGTAGTAATTGCAGGTGTTCCTATCCTTATACCACTTGTAATAAATGGTGATTTATCATCATATGGAACCATGTTTTTATTTACAGTTATTTTTGATATTCCTAGAGTCTTTTCGGCGTCCTTACCAGTTATTCCTTTGCCCCTAAGATCTATTAAAAGGAGATGATTATCGGTGCCTCCGGAAATAATTTCATACCCAAGATCTGATAAATTTGATGATAGTTTTTTAGCATTTTGAATTACTTGAGCTATGTAATCATTAAAATTTGTACCTAATGCTTCTCCAAATGCAATAGCTTTTGCAGCTATCACATGTTCTAATGGCCCACCTTGATTTCCAGGAAAAATTGCGGAATCCATAATGGATGACATTCTTTTTAAACTACCATCTTTCATTTTTAATCCAAATGGGTTATCAAAATCTTTACCCATCATAATAATACCCCCTCTGGGGCCTCTGAGAGTTTTATGAGTAGTTGATGTAATTACATCACAATATGGGACAGGATCACTCAAAAAACCTTTTGCTATTAAACCAGAGGGATGAGCTATATCTGCATGAAGAAATGCACCAACTTCGTTAGCTATCTCTCTGAATTTTGAAAAATCAATATCTCTAGAGTAAGCAGAAGCCCCAACAATTATTAAATTTGGTCTAACTTCTTTAGCTTTTTGTAAAATTTCATTGTAATCAAAAACGCCATCCTTTGTTACACCATAAAAACTCGAATTATATATTTTTCCTGAAAAATTTACATTAGACCCATGAGTTAAATGACCACCATGAGCCAGATCTAAACCAAGAATTTTATCGCCAGGTTTTAAAAAAGCATCAAATACTGCAGTATTTGCTTGCGAACCAGAATGCGGTTGAACATTTGCATATTCAACCTTAAAGAGATCTTTCAATCTTTGAATAGCAATATTTTCAATTTTATCAACAACTTCACATCCTCCATAATACCTTCTTCCCGGGTATCCTTCGGCATATTTATTAGTGAGAATTGAACCTGTAGCTTTCATTACGTTTTCACTTGTAAAATTTTCTGAAGCAATTAATTCTAAGCCTCCTAGCTGTCTATCCTTTTCTTCTGATATTAAATTAAATATCTGATCCTGATTATTCATTTTAAAAATAAAAGTGTAAAAATACTAAATTAAGAATTCTGTAGAGCTTCTTTCCCATCATATAAATCAACTATTTATAAACAATTCTTATTATTGAAAACTTAAAATAAAATAGTATAATATCAAATTCGTAATTTTAAGTTGTGAACAGTTCTGTCAACATAAAAAATAAAAAGGCTAAGTATAATTATAATCTATTGGATAAATATACTTCTGGTATTGTTTTAAACGGTAATGAGATTAAATCAATTCGAAATTCAAAAGCATCAATAGAAAATGCGTATTGTGAATTTGATAAAGATGAACTATTTGTAGTTAATATGCACATCGATGAATATGAAAATTCAAATGAGAAAAATTTTAATCCAAAAAGAAGAAGAAAACTTTTACTTAATAGACATGAATTAAAAAAAATACAGAAACAAGTTATAGATGCAGGAATTACTATTGTGGTAACATCTCTTTTTATCTCTAAGGGAGGTATAGCCAAATTGAATGTTTCAGTTGCTAAAGGTAAAAGAGAGTTTGATAAAAGAAATGCAATAAAAGACAGAGATAATAATCTTAACTTAAAAAGAATTAAGAAAAATTTTAATAATTAATCTCTTTCTTTAAGCATTGGAACAAATTTAAAATTCCCAAAATTTTCTTTTTTGAATTCATTATGTCCAATTCTAGTAATTTTTGTCATAATCTGAGTTTTGTCTCCTATTGGAATTATAATTCTTCCGCCAATTTTTAGTTGTAAAATAAGCTCATCAGGAATAATTGGGCATCCCGCTGTTACAATTATTCCATCAAATGGAGAATCATTTTTCATACCGTTATAACCATCACCGTATATAAATTTATTTGGTTTGATGTTAAGCTTATCAAAAAGTTTTGTTGTTAATCTAAATAATTTATGATTTCTCTCAATCGTATAAATATCTAGTTTTAAATACTCAAGAATTGCTGTTTGATAACCAGATCCTGTTCCAATCTCTAAAATTTTTTCCCCAGCTGAAGGAGCTAGTAATTGGGTTTGAAATGCCACAGTAAATGGTTGAGAGATTGTCTGGTCACTACTAATTGGTAAGGCTTTGTCTATGTATGCCTGCTCAGATAACCCGGGATCGATAAACAAGTGTCTCGGTGTATTTTCAATTGCTTTAATGATATCTTTGTTTATAATGCCTTTGTTTACAAGCTCCAATGCTAATAGTCTTCTTCTACCTTTAAATTTAAAGTTATCATTCATTCAACTAATATTAAATTAATAGTCGAAAATTACAAAAGAACATTGTATTTTTAACAAATGATAAAAGTTGGTGTAATTGGAGCTGGTCACTTAGGCAAGATTCATCTTAACATATTAAATAATTCTAGCTTTAATCTTATAGGATTTCATGATACTGATATAATTAGCTCAAAAAAATTAGAGAAAGAAAAAGGCTATACTTATTATGAGGACGTTAACTCCTTAATCCAATCAATAGATGCAGCTATAATTGTATCTCCAACTACTACTCATTATAATATTGCTAAAGATTGTATAAAAAATGGCAAGCACATATTTGTTGAAAAGCCATTAACAAATAATTCCAGGGAAGCAAGAGAAATAAAAGAATTAGCTAACAATAATAAAATTATTGGTCAAGTAGGTTTTGTAGAAAGATATAATCCTGCATTTTTAGCTTGTAAAAAATTCATAAAAAATCCAAAATTTATAGAATCTCATAGATTATCCGATTTTAATCCACGAGGAACAGATGTATCCGTAATAATGGATTTGATGATACATGATATAGATATTATGCTTAATATTATTAAATCAAAAATAAAAAAAATCGATGCCTCAGGGGTATCTATTATTAGCAATTCACCTGATATTGCAAACGCAAGGATTGAATTTGAAAATGGTACAATTGCAAATTTAACATCAAGTAGAATCTCACTAAAAAAAATGAGAAAAACTAGGATTTTTCAAAGTGATGCATACATATCCGTAAATTTCTTGGAAAAAGATTTCCAAGTAGTAAAAATTAGAGATAAAAATAAACTTGATACAGAAAACTCTATAATAGTTAAAAATAATTTAGGAGAAGAAAAAGTAATATATTTTGAGAACCCCGACATCATTGAGGTAAATTCCATTGAAAAAGAATTACTTGATTTTTTTTATTCAATTAAAAATATGTCAAAATCTAAAGTTAGTCTCTCCGATGGTCTTTTGGCACTTGAAGTTGCAGAAGAAATAATGAGTCAACTATGAGTATAAAAAATGAAATTTTATCTATCTCGAATAGTCTTAATAAAAATATCAAGCTAATCGCTGTTTCAAAGACTAGAAGCATTGAGGAAATCATGGAAGCCTATAATTGTGGACAAAAAAGTTTTGGAGAGAATAGAGTGCAAGAACTAGTTAACAAATATCAAAAATTACCTAAAGACATAGAGTGGCACATGATAGGTCATCTTCAAAAAAATAAAGTAAAATATATATCAAAATTTATATCTCTTATTCATTCATTAGATAGACTCTCCCTAGCCATTGAAATCGACAAAAATGCAAAAAAAAATAATAAAATTATAGATTGTTTAATTCAAGTAAAAATTTCGAAAGAAGAGACAAAGTTTGGTGTTAGTATAGAAAACTTAGAGAATTTATATGAAAGGTTACTTGAGTTTGAAAATATTAATATCACTGGTTTAATGGGTATGGCAACATTTACTAATAATGAAAGTTTAATTAATGAAGAATTTAGATCCATTAAAAATTATTTTGACATATTAAATTCTAAAAATAAAAACTTGAAAATTCTTTCAATTGGAATGAGTGATGATTATGTAATTGGTATTAAAAATGGCTCTAATATGATTAGAATTGGTAGCAAAATTTTCGGAAAAAGAAATTTTTAATGTACACAATAGTTGATTTAGAGACAACCGGAGGAAAATTTAATGAAGAATCTATAATTGAAATAGCTGCCTATAAATTTGATGGAACTAAAGTTGTAGATCAATTTATTAGCCTTGTGAATCCCTCAAGAGATATTCATCCATATGTCGAAAAACTTACTGGAATAAGTCCAAAAATGGTTTCGTTAGCTCCAAAATTTCATGAAATTGCAAAAAGGATAATTGAAATAACAAATGAAACCATATTGGTTGCTCATAATGCTCAATTTGACTATAGGATTCTTCAATTAGAATTTAAAAGGTTAGGATATGATTTTAAAATGAAATCTATATGTACAGTAATTTTGTCTCAAGAATTATTAAAAGATCAAGAATCATATAAGCTTGGAAGATTATCAAAAAGCCTAGGTATTCCGCTCAAAGATAGACATAGAGCAAGTGGTGATGCACTTGCAACAGTTGAACTATTTAAAATTCTTATGGAAAAAGACATTAATCAAGAAATTATCAAAAAAAGCATAACAGAGTTTCCAGGTGAAAGTATTAATAAAGTTTTTAAGAATACCATCGAAAATTTGGACAATGGAATTGGAGTCTTTTACATATATGACAAAAACAAAAAGCTAATCTATATTGGTTACAGTGAGGATATAAAAAATAAACTAGTGAAAATTTTTACAAGTAAAAAATTTATCCCGAAATACATACAAAATAATTTTAAAACAGTAAAGGTTCACAAAACAGGAAATATTAACATTGCTGTAATAAAAACTTTGCATGAAATAAAATCATTGAATCCTAAGTTAAAAAAAACAGTAGATCCAAAAATTATCACTTTAATTAATAAACCAATTTTAGTTGAAGAAAAAAAAGATTTCATTATAACATTTGACGGGAAACAAAAAGACGAAAAAAGCTTTATCTTATTTAGAAATTCTAAAATAGTAGGTTATGGTTATTTTGATCTATTTAACAATATTAACTCTATAGAGAAACTCCTTTCAAGACTAGTAAGAGTAGATGAATCTAAAATCATAAAAAATTATGTATATAATTTAATTTCTCTAAAGAGATATAAAAAACTACTAACTTTGATAGAAATTAATAAAACACCAAATATTGAATAAAACACGTCAAAAAATACATGATGTAATATATGAGGCAGACACTCCAGCTGGAAAGGTGTTTGATATTGCTTTAATTATAGTAATCATTATTAGTGTTGTATTAGTAGCTTTAGAGACTGTAGGTTGGATTAATGAGCAGTATTATGAAATTCTTAATATAGCAGAGTGGACTATTACTATTTTATTTACAATTGAGTATATCTTAAGAATTATATCTATTCATCATCCTAAAGACTATATATTCAGTTTTTATGGAGTTATTGATTTACTTGCAACAATTCCTAAATACATATCATTGTTTATAGTTGGAGCACAATTAGAAACAATGATGGCTATCAGGGCACTTAGAATACTAAGAATTTTTAGGGTTCTTCATATCTCTAGATATATAGGTGAATCAAACTTTCTATATAGGTCACTTCTTGTTAGCAGGGCAAAAATTATAATCTTTTTGTTATTTGTACTTATAATGTGTATTCTTTTTGGTACTCTAATGTTTCTTATTGAAGGTCCACAAGCAGGTTTTAATAATATTCCAGAAAGCATTTACTGGTGTATAAGCACAATTTCTACTGTTGGTTATGGTGATATTGTACCATTAACTGGAATGGGTAAGTTTCTGGCGTCAGTACTAATGATACTAGGTTATGGTATTATAGCTGTACCAACAGGTATTATATCAGCAGAAATGGTCCAAAGCAGAAAAAAGGTTGATATTAATACAAGAGTTTGTGCAGAGTGTCTATGTGATTCTCACAAAGACAACGCAACATTCTGTCATCAATGTGGTTCTCATCTTGATGAAGACAAATAAAAATTTAATATTCATTGCTGGACCAACTGGTATCGGAAAGACAGATTTTAGCATCGAGGTTGCAAAAAAATTAAATACAGAAATTATATCATGTGATTCTAGGCAATTCTATAAAGAATTACTAATTGGTACATCACCCCCTAACGAATCCCAATTAAAAGAGGTAAAACATCACTTTATACATAACAAAAGTATTCATGATCAATACAACGTTGGATTATATGAGAAAGACGCTCTAAAAATCATTTATAGTTTGTTCAAAAGAAAAGATCATATAGTTTTTGTAGGTGGTTCTGGACTATATGCAGACTCTGTAATTTATGGATTTGACAAGTTTCCAATAATACCAAAAAAAATTAGAGATAATGTAAGAAATTTATTTAACGAAAAAGGTATTGAATACTTACAAAAAAAAATTCAAAAATTAGATCCTAAATACTTTAATGAAGTTGATATTAATAATTCTATGAGACTTATGAGAGCGCTTGAATTAATAGAATATACAGGAAAAAGCTTTTCTTCAATGAGAAGTGGGAAAAATAAAAAGAGAAACTTTAATACTTCCATAATTTCACTTGAATGTCCAAGAGAATTACTTTATCAAAAAATTAATGAAAGGGTTGAAAAAATGTTAGATAATGGCCTAGAAAAGGAGGTTTTTAAATTAAGAAAATTTAAAAACCTAAATACTCTTAATACAGTTGGCTATAAGGAATTTATTAATTATTTTGAAGGTAAAATGACTTATGAGGAAACAATAAATAAGATAAAACAGAACACAAGGAATTATGCAAAAAGACAAATAACTTGGTTTAAAAAATATACAGACGCAAAAAAAATTAACATATCAAAAAATCTAAAAATAGACTTTAATAAAATAATTTAAAAAATGAAAAAAATATTAATAGCACTCATAATAATAGTATCAAACACTAATTTATTTTCTCAAAATAATTTTAAAAATCAATCATTTGAAATTGGAATTGAGCGTATCGAAAACTTTAGAAATTTTTTAGCAATTAAAAATGATGCAAATTATAAAAGTGAGATGCAACCTTTAATTCAATGGGGTATTGATAACTTTGAAGAATATGGATTTCTAGTTGAAAAACTAGAGACACCAGAGTTACCTCTTCTTTTAGCTACAAAAACAGTTTCGAAAAAGGCCAAAACAATTCTAATTTATTTACAATTTGATGGCCAGCCTGTCGATAATTCTAAATGGAATCAAGAAAACCCTTATAAAGCTGTTTTGAAGCAAAAAATTAATGATGAATTTGAAACAATTGATTGGGATACTTTAGATAATATAAGCTACAATGAAATTCAAGAAAAAGATTTAAGAATTTTTGCTAGATCTTCTTCAGATGCGAAAGGCCCAGTGATGATGATTCTTAATGCATTAGAAATAATGAGAAGAAATGACATCAAATTAAAATACAATGTTAAAATTATAATGGATTTTGAGGAGGAATTAAGTTCCCCAAATCTTGCTGATGCTGTTAAAAAATATTCAAAAAAATTAGAGAGTGATGCTCTACTAATTTTTGATGGACCCAAACATCCAACAAATTTGCCCACTTTGACATTTGGAGCAAGAGGGATTTCTGATATTACATTAATTACATATGGACCAATTGTTCCCCAACATAGTGGTCATTTTGGCAACTATGCTCCAAATCCTGTTTTCAGGATGTCTGAAATTATTTCTTCTATGAAAGATGGTGAAGGAAGAGTTAATATACCAGGATTTTATGATGGTATAAATTTAGATGATGAGACCCTAAAAATATTAGCAGAAGTTCCTGATGATGAATTAAAGATGAAAAATGATATGCAATTTAAAACTCCAGACAATGTCGGTAATAATTATCAGGAGTCAATTCAGTTTCCATCTATAAATGTAAGGGGTATTGAATCTGGTTGGGTAAGAGAAGAAGTAAGAACAATTGTTCCATCAGAGTGTATTGCAGAGATAGATGTAAGGCTAGTATTAGAGTCTGATCCTGTTTACTTACATAATCTTATCAAAAATCATATTAAAAATCTCGGTTATTTTATTTTGGACAGGAGACCAACTAAAGAAGAAAGGCTGAAATATGACAAAATTGTGACATTTGTTTCAAGCTTTGATTATGATGCATTTAGAACAGATTTAGATTCGGATATAGGTATATGGCTTGTGAATTCTTTAAAAAAAACATTTGGAATTGACCCTGTTAAAAAAAGAACAAGTGGAGGGTCTGTTCCTATTTCACCATTTGTTAATACATTGGGTATACCTGCAGTAACTGTACCTACGGTTAATCAAGATAACAATCAACATAGTCCCAATGAAAACATTAGAATTGAAAATTATATTACAGGTATTGAAACTTACTTAGGAATATTAACTGATAATTTTTAGAGCATTAATTATATTTTCTTCAATTTGATCTAGGGTATTATTAGAAACTGAATTATCAAATTCAATACCCGTTATTTTATTGTAAAGCTCAATATATCTCTCTGAGACATTACTTATTATTTTATTTGAAATCTCTGGTAATCTTTGTCCTTCTTTGCCTTGGAAACCATTTTGAATTAACCATTGACGAAAAAACTCTTTTGATAATTGTTTTGGAGTTTCCCCTTTACTCATAAAGTCCATATAAGTATCTAAGTAAAAATATCTAGAGGAATCGGGAGTATGAATCTCATCAATTAAAAAAAGATTGTTATTAGAGTCATATCCAAATTCATATTTCGTATCTACCAGGATTAATCCTCTCTTTTTAGCTAGCTCTGTCCCTCTACTAAATAACTTAAAAGTAATGTCTTCTATTTCTTCATATTGGTCTAATGTAAGAATACCTTGTTTTATAATATCAGATTTAGATATATCCTCATCATGCCCAAATTCAGCTTTCGTACTAGGAGTAATAATGGGTTTTTCAAATTTTTGATTAGATGATAATCCATTTGGTAACACTACTCCACAGATACTTCTTTTTCCTGAACTATACAATCTATCGCAGTGACCACTTAAATAGCCTCTTATAACCATTTCTACTTTTACTGGATTTAGTTTTCTTCCAATTGAAACATTTGGGTCTGGAGATGTTATTAACCAATTTTGAATTATATCTTGTGAAGATTTCAACATTTCTACTGAGATTTGATTTAAAATTTGCCCTTTGAAAGGGATTGGTTCTGGCATAACAATATCAAATGCAGAAATTCTATCGGATGCAACTACTACCAATATTTCGTTAGATATAGTATACACATCTCTTACTTTACCTTCGTATTTAGATGTTTGACCAGGTAGCCTAAAATCTGTTTTAAAAACCGTATTCAAAACCTATTTATTTTCAATTTTCTCATAAGCGTCAATCACTTTTTTAACTATTGGGTGTCTAATTACATCAGTATCATCTAAATAAATTATTTCTATACCCTTTTTTTTTGAAAGTATTTCAGTTGCAGCTTTTAATCCAGATTTTTCTTTCTTTGGAAGATCAATTTGACCAGGATCTCCTGTAACCATAAACTTTGCACTCATACCCATTCTTGTCAAAAACATTTTCATCTGTGCATTTGTTGTATTCTGGGCCTCATCTAAAATAACAAAAGCATTATCTAGTGTTCTTCCTCTCATAAATGCCAAAGGAGCAATTTCAATTGTTCTGTTACTAAGTAACTTTTCAAGTTTATTATTTGGAATCATATCAGTTAACGCATCATACAAAGGCTGCATGTATGGATCTAACTTATCTTTCAAATCTCCTGGTAAATATCCAAGATTTTCACCAGCCTCAACAGCTGGTCTAGTTAAAATTATCTTTTTTACTTTTTTTTCCTTAAGTGACTTAACAGCCATAGCTACACCAGTATATGTTTTACCTGTACCTGCCGGACCAATTGCAAAAACAAGATCGTTTGAATTTATAGATTCATAAAGTTTTATTTGATTGTATGTTTTTGCAAGAACTGGCTTACCTGAAGTACCATGTAAAATTAATGATGGTTTTTTTTTATTAACTTTTGTGTTCTTTATAACTATATCGTCTATTACGCTTGGATCAATTGAATTGTGTTCTGAATAATACCCTAAGATTATTTTAAATTTTTTATTAAAATTCTCTAATTCTTTTTTTTCTCCCAAGGCCTTCAAAGTTTGGCCTCTTTGAATTATTTTAATCTTTGGGAAACTTGATTTAATTGAATTTAAATTTTCTCTTGAAAAAAAATATTGCGGATCGACGTCTGTTAATTCAAATTGAATATCGCTCAATAGATTATATTTAAAAATTTGTTATAATAGATTATTTGATTCAAATTTACATAAAATTTATAAAGTTTTTTACTGCATGCCTATCGTAACACTTACATCAGATTATGGACTTAAAGATTATTATGTAAGCTCTTTAAAGGCAAAATTAATAAGTAGTGTAGATAATGTAAAAATAATTGATATCTCTCATGAGATTAGCCCATTTAATCTAACTGAGGCTGGCTATATTCTTGAAGGTGCATATGACAAATTTCCGGAGGGGACCATTCATATATTAAGTGTTGACTCTGAAATAACACCAGATAACAAACTTATCGCAATAATTTATAATGGTTATTTTTTTATTGGAGCAGATAATGGTGTTTTTTCATTAATTTTTAGAGATAAAAAACCAGAAGAAATCTATGAAATAAACTTACACAGTAGTTATAACTATAAAATTTCATCTGATGATCTTTTTGTAAAAGTTGCTAGTCATATTAGTAGGTCCGGTCCACTTAATGTAGTTGGAAGTAAAATTGGTTCAATCAAGGAGATTAAAAACCTACGACCAGTTGTAAATAAAGAAGCAAATCAGATTATTGGAAGTGTAATTTATATTGATAATTATGGAAATGTTATTACAAATATTACTGAAAAATTATTTAAAGATGTATCTAAAACTCGAGCCTTTACAATTAACGCAAGAAATGTAAAGTTTTCTGAAATTCACAGGAGTTACTCTGATGCAATAGATTTTAATATTGAAAAAAAAGATAGAGAAGAGGATGGAAAAAGAATTGCATTATTTAATAATCTAGGTTATTTACAATTAAGTATTTATAGAAGTAATCCTGAAACAGTAGGTAGTGCTAGTAGTCTTTTCGGACTGAATTATAGAGATGTTGTAAGTATTTATTTTTAGTGTTTGTATCCGGTAGATAACTTTTAAGATTAATAGTAAGAAAAATAGATTCATTTAGATATATTTGAAAAAAAACACATGAAATTCATAGTTTCATCTTCAATTCTTTACAAGGAACTTCAAATTTTAGGAGGGGTTATAAATTCTACGAATACTTTACCTATACTTGACAATTTTTTATTCGATATAGACAACGATAAACTAATTGTAAGCTCTTCAGATTTAGAGTCAACTATGACTACTAATATTAAAATAGAGTCCAAAGACAAGGGGAAGATAGCTGTATCTGCGAAGTTATTAATCGATATTTTAAAAACTTTCTCTGATCAACCTTTGACATTTATTAAAAAAGATAATAGCACAATTGAGATAACTGCTACTAATGGTAAGTATTCTCTTGCTTATCTTGATGGGGAGGAGTTTCCAAAACAGATTGAAGTATTAGATGCTCATGTAACAAATATAAAGAGTATGGATTTTGCTCATGCTATAAATTCAACAATCTTTGCTTCGGGAACTGATGATTTAAGACCGGTTATGAGCGGTGTTTTTTTTCAATTTAATAGTGAATCCTTAAAGTTTGTAGCAACTGATGCTCATAAATTGGTGAAATTTGAAACAACAGAGTATAGTTCTAAAGAAGTTTCAGAGTTTATAATGCCCAGAAAACCACTTCAAATTTTAAAAGGGATTTTACAATCTGGAAATTTTGATTTAACAATTGAACACAACGATTCTAATGTAAAGTTTATATTTAACAACGTGTCTATTACTTGTAGATTAATAGATGGGAAATTTCCAAACTATGAAGCTGTAATTCCAAAAGATAATCCAAACGTATTAACTATTGACAGAATGCTATTTTTAAATTCGGTTAGACGGGTAAGTATTTTTTCTAATAAAACTACTAATCAAATAAGACTTAAACTGGTTGGGTCTCTTTTAAATGTTAGTGCTGAAGATTTTGATTTTAGTAACAAAGCTGATGAAAGTCTTGAATGTGATTATTTAGGTGATGATATTCAAATTGGTTTTAACTCAAAATTTTTAATTGAAATGCTTAATAATTTAGAGTCAGATTCAATAACATTGTCAATGTCACATCCAAACAGAGCTGGTATTATAAGACCTGTTAGTATTGATAAAGGAAGTAAAGAGTCAATTACAATGTTGGTAATGCCGGTTATGTTGAATGAAAATTAGTCACTAGTATTTTCTACTTTATCAGATTCTAATTTATAAACTCCTCCTTCTAACTTTTCACGTATTGAAGCAAACGCGTCAAGTGTTTCAATTATATCTGTTTCATTATGAGAGGATGTCGGTATTAGCCTTAATAAAATTAATCCCTTAGGTATAACTGGATAGACTACAATAGAACAAAAAATTTGATAGTTTTCACGAAGATCTCTAACAAGGGCCATGGCTTCAGGAACACTTCCTTCTAGATATACTGGTGTAACACAACTCTGAGTAGAACCTATATCAAACCCCCTATCTTTTAATCCAGACTGAAGAAGGTTTACGTTTTCCCAAAGTTTATTTTTTAACTCAGGCTTAGTCATTAATAATTCAAGTCTTTTTAATGCCCCTACTACTAATTGCAACTGCAAAGATTTAGCAAACATTTGTGAACGCATATTATATTTCAGATAACTTATAATCTCATCATCTCCTGATATAAATGCACCGGTAGATGCCATTGATTTTGCAAATGTTGCAAAGTAAACATCAATATCATTCTGTACACCTTGATGCTCTCCAGTACCTGCACCAGTTTTTCCTAATGTACCAAACCCGTGAGCATCATCAACTAGCAACCTAAAGTTAAATCTCTTTTTCATTTCAACAATTTCTTTTAGCTTTCCCTGCTCTCCTCTCATTCCAAAAACACCTTCTGAAATTACTAATATTCCTCCACCAGTTTGCTCAGCCATTTTTGTGGCTCTTTCAAGATTCTTCTTTAAGCTTTGCATGTCATTATGTTGGTATGTAAACCTCTTTCCAAGGTGAAGTCTGACTCCATCAACAATACAAGCATGAGCATCAATATCATAAACTATTATATCATTTTTTGAAACAAGTGAATCAATTGTAGATAAGATTCCCTGATAACCAAAGTTCAATAAATATGCGGATTCTTTTGATGTAAAATCAGCTAATTTTTTTTCCAATTTCTCATGTAAACTAGTATGACCTGACATTAGACGAGCTCCCATAGGGTATGCACTTCCATATTTCAAAGCTGCTTCAGCATCAGTTTTTCTAACTTCTGGATGATTTGCTAGTCCTAAGTAGTCATTCACGCTCCATGTAATTACTTCTTTACCATTAAACTCCATCCTATTAGAGATTGGTCCTTCCAATTTTGGAAAGGCAAAATAACCTTCAGCTATTGAAGCCCATTTACCCAGAGGACCTTTATTTTTATAAATTTTGTCAAATAAATCTTGCATATAAATTATATATAATTAATTAAATTTTTTTTCGGTTGATAAAAACTAGAGTCATAGAAACCTTG
>MDTG01047359.1_pt1 | contig 48691 bp, 40 predicted proteins | sample 811421 | NCBI WGS metagenome assembly MDTG01 (sample SAMN05326645, study PRJNA326480) | marine metagenome | isolation source: seawater | place: Pacific Ocean: South East | collected 2011 | reverse complement strand
TTAAAACATTTGCAAGAAAAGGGCTATATCTCTTGGCAAGAAGGTAAAGCAAGAACAATGCAAATAGTTGATGAAATTATAGAGGGAGTGCCAATAATGGGTTCAGTAGCTGCTGGGGGTTTAATTGAAACTTATTCTGATGTAAATGAAAAATTAGATATTTCCGATGTTTTAAAAAAGAAAAATGTTTTTGCTCTTACTGTTAATGGAGATTCGATGATAGATGCATGTATAGCGGATGGAGATATGGTTTTGATGGAGCCAATTAATGATTCATATTCTTTAAGGAATGGAACAATTATTAGCGCAATGGTACCTGGTTTAGGCACAACTTTAAAGTACTTTGTTAAAAGAGGAGGAAAGATATTCCTAGAGGCAGCAAACCCAGCTTATGAACCAATTGAGCTAAATCCTGAAGAAGTAGTTTTTCAGGGGAAACTTTTAGCTGTCTGGCGAAAAGTTTAAAAATTTTATAAGCCAACTCTTAATTGGAAAACCCAATTAAGTTCAGACATATCATGTACTTTGTAGTTATCAATATGATCAGAGATAATTAATGCAAGAGTTCCACTAACGGGTATTTTCTGAAAAGGCGCCATAGATAGACCTGTTAAAAAAAACCTACTGTTATATTCAAAAAAAGTGGAAAATTTTTCATTCCAAACTTTAGCTAATGAAAATATTGGAGCCCAACATAATCTTCTGTGTATAGATTCTGTCCCATCTGAAGCTATGTCACTACATAATCCTCGAACACTTCCTACTGCCATTCTTCCTGTCCCTAAACCAGCTGTTGCAACATAAATAGGGAAAAAGCCAATCTCCTCATAATCATCATTCCACCATGCTTTTGAGACTGTGAAATATAAGTTTCTTCCTGAATCAGTAGTTGAATCGAAATGAATAAGTTGTTCTGCTCCGATTGCAAAACCTGAGTCATTTGATAATGCGTAATCCCATCTGAATCCAGCGGATAAGCCTTCACCAAAAGATGAGTTGCCGCCATAGCCTGAGCCTTGGTATACACTTCTAATACCTAGATTAGTTCCAAAACTCCATTTTGGATTATGTAAGAATTGATAAGATAATAGGCCAACTGCATCTCCATCATTCCACCCAAAAAATTTCCTATTTGGAGGATCAGGAATTTTAGTATTGTGGCCTCTTACACTAAAGTCAAATTTATATTTATTATTCCATTTAAATCCTGGTGGAACTATCCAACCAATATCTGGACCAAGTTTTTGATTATTAATAACAATTGATCTATTGTAAGAATTAACTGAATTTATGGATGAATTTTTAAATTTCTCAAAAGCGCTAAAGTCTTTTTCTTTTGAGATTTTCGATTCACCTTCAAATTTTTCCCATTGAATCTTAATTGGTTCTATTGAAACTGTATTTAATTTTTCCCATTTAATTGTTTTTGTTGAAGAAACTCTCTCTTTAACCTTTTTACTGGAGTTATTATCTGAGTTATTTGTTATTTGATTTAGGACTTCAGATAGACCCGGTGAGCAAAAAAATAAAAGAGTAAAAAATAATAAATTCCTCCAAAAGATTTTTTTTAATAATGTTTTTTTTTGGATCATTAACTTTTAGTTCCAACTGCGAAAAACTATTAATTTTCTAATGGATTAAAATTCAATTATTAATCATAACTTATTGACTGTAAATTATTACTATAAACCTCTTCTTTACATTGACTAAGATATTCTAGTTATATGGGGCCATAGCTCAGCTGGTAGAGCACCTGCATGGCATGCAGGTGGTCAGGGGTTCAAATCCCCTTGGCTCCATAAGAAAATTTTTATGATAAGTCTTTATAACATCTAAAATAAAAAATAAACTTCTGGTAATATTCAAAAAAGAAGTGATGAATTAAATATTTAAAATTTATGTCATTTCATATGTTTATTTATTTTAATGTACATTCTTTTTGGGAGCCAAATAAGAAAGTTAAGTAGAAATGCTAAATTTATTCTTGATGGTGATTTTTTTAGGAAAAATATTGAATGTAGATTAATTTCAAAAATACATAATTTCTTAAAAAGATTTTGTACTGGCTTATAAAAAATAAAGTAGTAACCAAAGCAATACTTAATCTTTCCTCCATTTTTTGATAAAAGCTCAAACAGTAAACCTTCTATTCCTTTTAGAGATCCAAGCGGTTGAGTAAGACCAAGTTTTTTCCTCTGTTTTAAATGAATATCTCTTAACTCTTTTGGATTTTTTTTAAAAATCATTCCGAAAATTGATCTTATTAAGGAAATTTCTGCAATATAAAATTGATCATTTAATATACAAGGCTCTGAAGGGACATACTCATGACCCTCAAAAGGAGTTGTTAAAAAAATATTTTTATTAAAATCATCTTTTATTTTCGGAATTTTTTCCCAAGCTAAATCACTTCTATACCTTATAAATTTACCTTTTTTATCTGGTATCTTTTTTAAAAGATAATTTATTAAAAAATATTGTTTTTCCAGTCTATTTTCTGAATCTATCCAATAAAAAGTATTTCTAGATTTAAAAGATTTTTCCTTTACTTCATAAATACATGCTTTTCTAAATTTATTCTTAAAAATATTAACTTTTTCTTGGGAGGCTTTATCAGATATCCAGAATGCAGAATAAATTTTTTCAACTTTATTTAACTTCTCGAATATTTTTAAATCAGTAAGAGATCTTTCATTAAATCTAGGTAAGCCCGCCAAAAAAATTTTCACTTAATATTAAAGAATTAATAAATACTATAAATATAGTTAATTTAAAAAAAAATAATCAATTAAATATATAAAGTAATTATTATCTACATACATCTTTTTTATTTTGTTTTATTTTATTTTATTGTAGGATTGAATTCCATAAAGTTTCTTATACCCAAACTTAGGAAAAATAATTTGATTTCTCACTCAGATTTAACAACCTTAATACCTTCATCAGGGTCTATAAATAGCGCATGTAACTATAACTTAGCTTGTAAAGATCCTGGATCCCTTAATATTGGTAGTTCGTTAGCGATAAGTGAAATACAAAAGAATATCGAAACAAAAATAATACTATCTATTAAAGAGAAAAAAGAAACAATATATCAGTTTAAGCCATTTGAAAATATAAAGTTTGTGGAAATTGGTAATACAAAAAATATTACCGAAACTATTAGCAAGTCATTAAAGCATGTAACCACAAAATGGTGCTTAATTAATCCTATAACAACAATACCTTCTTCAAAAAAAATAAATGATTCATTTATTGAATTTGGTTTAAATAAACTTCCCAAAGAAAATTGGGCTTCTATTTGTTTTGATAAAAATAAAAATCCGATATTTTTGACTAAATCTGATAAAAATTCTTATGGATTAATGAGTTATCCGTTCACAGGAAGAATTCTTGCTAAAACAGAGGATATAAAAATGGCAATTAATAAATTAAATGATTTTGAGAAAAATGATTTAATTAATCTGGCTAAAAAGTTATTTGAAGTAAAAGAAATAAAAATTATTCATAATATTTGGCTAGATATCGGACATTTAGCAACTTACCCTATTACTAGAATTACATCTATAAATAGTCGTTTCTTTAATAAATTCTTTTTTGATAAGCAAAAAAATACCATTAAAAAAAAATCAAATAATAAAACAAAAATTAAACAAGAAATATTTTTTTATAAAACTATTCCTAATGAAATAAAAAGATATTTTCCAATGATATTTAGTGTTTCTAAAAGTAAAGAAGAAATTTCCTATGAAATGGAATATATAAGTAAGCCAAATCTTTCTGAAATATACTTGTTTGGTAGTATTGGCCCAAATGCTGTTCTTAGAATATTTAATTCAATAAAAAGAGTATTTCAAACACTTTATGATAAAGAATATTTTGCGAAAGAAAATGCCTCTTGGTTATATAGTTTAAAAACTATTAAAAGACAATCTCAAATTAAAAAAATCATTGAAATAGAAGATTATAAAATCTTAGATAAAATATACAATAATGATTTTATTTTAAATAATTTAAGATTTCCATCTCTTAAAAAAACATTTTCTTTATTAGAAAAAAAACTAAATTACTTTGAAAATAATCGTCCTTTACATATAGGACATGGTGATTTGTGCTTTAATAATATTTTAGTTGATCCTTTATTTGGAACAATAAATTTAATTGATCCAAAGGCTGAAAAACACGTGCAATTGAAAAAATATGGACTAATTGATAGCCTTTATGATTTATCAAAATTAAATCACTCAATTGAAGGTTTTTATGATTCAATAGTTAATAATTTATTTACATTAAATATAAATAATTTTCAAAATATTAGTTTGGAAGTTTATAAACCTCCTGAATATGAAATTTATAATCTGTATTTTAAGAATATTATGGCAGAAAAGATAGATAATGAAAATTTAAAATTACTAACTGGTAATTTATTTTTATCAATGCTACCTATGCATCTCGATAATATAGAAAGAGTTATATCTTTAGCATTATTAGGTTCTATTTATATGAGCGAATATAATATCAAACAAATATTTAAATGAATTATTTAATAACGGCTGCTGGCAAAGGGTCAAGATTCTTAAAAAAAGGTATAAAACCTCCGAAGCCTCTTATAAAAGTTTTTGGTAATGAATTATTGTTATGGAGTTTGAATTCTTTTAAATTTAAGAAGAATGATAAAATTTTTATTGTTACTAATAAAAAACATCAAGTTAAATCTAGATTAGATAAAAAAATTAAATTAACGTATATTGGTATTGAAGTTTTTTGGCTTGAATTAGATGAGATTCTCAATGGACAACTTTTGACTGCTATGAAAGCAATTTCTCATTTTTCTATTGAAGGGCCAATATTAATTCATAATTGTGATACTTATCATCAATTTGATATAGATGATTTGAATAATTTAATTGAAGATGATTTATTTGGAATAATTCCTTGCTTTAAAGCTAAAGGTGATAATTGGTCTTTTGTTAAAACTTCTAAAGTAGATAAAAATTTAGCAATTGAAGTAAAAGAAAAAAAACGAATATCTGATAACTGCTCAGTTGGGACTTATTTTTTTAAATCATCATATTCTTTGCAATCGATTTTTAAAGAATATTCGGAAAATTCTAAAAGAAAATTAGAAGAACATTTTATTGCTCCAATTTATCAATTCGCAATTGAAAAAAATTTTAAAGTAAATATTTTACAAGCTAAAAATGTTAAATCTTTTGGAACGCCTGAAGAATTAATAGAAAACTTTGATGTAAGTTTAAATGAATTATTAGGAGAAAATGGCGCTAATGGTAATAATTACAAAACACTTATAGTGGATATTGATCAAACTATATGTACTAAGGAATCTTATGAGGATTATTCCAAAGCCAGGCCAATAATTAAGGTTTGCAATGCATTAAGAAAAGCACATGAAGAAGGTGTATATATAATTTTATTTACTTCTAGAAATCTGCGTAGCTTTAAAGGTTCGATAGGTTTAATTAACAAATATACTGCACCTACTTTAATTCATTGGCTCTTTGAGAATAATATTCCATATGATGAGATATATTATGGAAAACCATGGGGATCTGATGTTTCTTATATTGATGATAAGAATTTATCTATTGAAGAATTAATAAGAAATTATTCAATTTAAAGAAAAATGAAAATAGCTCTTCTTTTTTCAGGACAAATAAGAAATTTACCAGTTGATATATTCCAAAAAAGTTTATCTAATTTGACCCGAGAAATAGATTATGAAATCTACTCATATTCTTGGTATGAAACAGGGAAATCATTAAATCACTCTAAACACCCAACTCAAATAGATAATTTAAATAACGCTCCAAAATTAGTTAAAGAACTTTTTAAAAATTTTAATTTAAAAGTAGCAAAGTTTGAATCATTCTTGGAATTTGAAAAAAATCTTTTACCAGGATATAAAAAAATTTATAAATCAGAAAGATTTCATTCAGGAACAGTAAATTCAATGCCACAGATATATGCTTTATCAAAATGTTTTAAATTAGTTTCTGAAAATTTAAACAATTTTGATTTAATTTTTAAATGTAGATTTGACTCTATGTATGTTCACCCTTTAAAGGTTTATAATTTAGAAAGAATTAAATATAGTAATAAATTATATAATATTAATTTTGGCAGGTCTTTTTATCCAAAGAGAGTTTACGATATATTTTTTGGAGGTTCTGTAAAATCTATGTTCTTTTTGAATACAATTTGGGAAGAATTGCCTAATTTGGTAAATGATGAATTTAACAATAACCTTGATAAAATGGATGCCTGTAGATTGTTCTACTTAGGAGCCTACAAACAGAAGATAAATGTAGTATCTTTCGAAACAAGAATCTGTGATATTTTTAGGAATTTTAAGAATAATTATTACGAGAAATATCTTATATCTATGCATTTGATACGTTTAAAAAATTGTTTAATTAACATTGAATCAATAAGATATTTTCTTAATTGGTTTCGTTATAGAAAAATGCGATATTCAAGAATTATTTTTTTAATAATAATTTCGTTTTTTATAACTCCTTTCTCTTATTTAAAAAGATTTAAATTTATAAAATATTTTAATATTTTCTGAAATTTTAAGGTTTTAATTTTTTATTTCTTAAATTTAAAATATTTTTAATTTACCTTTTATTTTTTAAATTTATGAGCTTTGAAAGTTTTAATAAGATTTCAAAAAACTAGTTTTAATTCTTTTGGTAATATGAAAAAAATATTTAATTAGTATTTAAATGATTATTATTAATTTCTTTTTTAATATCTAAATCAATAAAAATTTTTTCTAAAAACGTTTATATGAATTTACCTCAAAATCTTTTTTATTTAATTCATCATGAATAACATTTAGAGATTGCTGAAGTGAATACATTGATAAACTTAGAAGTAATGATGTCGAGGCAATTACTATTACTAGATAAGTCCACCCCGGGATATAAACTTCTTTATTTAATAAAAGGTTTACACCAAAAAATCTTACTGAAAGAGCATTAGTTGAAGCGATTAAAACAAAAAATATCAATATCATTATTGAAATAGCTGATATTTTAGAAGGAAGATTGCTTAGTCTCATTAACATTGACCATTGTACTTTTCTCTTGTTTGAGAATGATTCATTATAAACTTCATTAATTTCTTTTGAAATAGTTAATTTCTTATAAGGATAGGATGATCGGTATGCTATTTCGGAGAGTAAAATGTTTCTTCTACCATTTTTCAAAATGTAATTAACCGACCTTCTTGATAAGATCATTTCCCTTCTATCAAGATGTGAAATTGGCAAAGTTGAGATGAATCGTAAACTAGTAAATAATAAGAAACTTGAAAATCTCTCTACAAAATTGGCATTTGAATATTTATTTTTAAATAGGTATATATCAGAATCTGTTAGATAATCTTTTTTTATAGAAGAAAGCTTTTTGAAAATGTTAGGACAAAAAGGATCTAGAATAAAAATCATATCTCCATTAGCTCTAGCCAAACCAGTAAGAACTGATGAGTCCCAATTCTCCCAATTAGATAAGGTAAGAATGTAAGAATTATCTTTTAATTTATTTTCTATATCTAGATTATTTTGTAGATAATTTTCCAATAAAAGAGGAACTAAAATTATAATTTCTATATCTGAATAATCATTCTCAATTATATCTTTCCATTTAGAAAGATATATATTTAGTGAATTAATTGCTTCAATAGAATTGCATGGAAATATAAAGGAAGTAAAATCTTCATATTTTTTGTTTTTTAATTCTATTGCCATAATCCTTCAAATTCATATATTGATGAAATTTTACCTGAGAATAATTGGTAGAAACCCGGATTTTCACTTAACTTTAATATATTCGTTGGTCTTGAGTCATTTATATGACTTTTCTTCAATTTAGTTTTAATTGTATAAAGTGAACCATGATTATAGATTTTTTCTTTATCAGATAGATAGTTTCCTAATTGTGTAATCATTTTCTTGGAATTTGAGATGGGTTTGTTTTTTTTCAATTTATTATCTTTATGATTCGTGAAATTATTATGATGTGTATAAGATACTGATGTTAGTGAATGCAATCCAGAATTTCCATATGGAATAATAGATACAAAAGGACCATCCATTACAGTTAATCCATAATTTGATAAGCAATTACAATAAACTAAAACTATTTCAGAAAATTGATTTTCCACATCAATCTTTTCTAAATTAAAAATCTCGTTAATTATATTTATTGATGCATAAGTTGCATTTACAACATTTGAGGCGCAAATATATTTCTTTAATTTATTATCTAAATTTAATTCTATATGCCATTTGTCTTTAACTTTATAAGCTTTTTCTATATTGCAGCCGAATAATTCTTTGATTTTTGAATTTTCAATTTTAGATAAATAATACTCCCTTAATAAAAACGGATCAAATGTGAATTCTTGGACTTTGAAGCAAGCTTCAAATCTATCTTTATTAAAGATATTTGGTATTTCGATTTCTTCATAATATAAATTGAGAAATTTACTAAAACGAATAAATTGTTCTTTAGTGGTCAAACTTCCATATTTATCAATTCCATACAAGCTAGTAAAAGATTGATTGATAAATTCTTGGTGTTCATTTATAAACCTTTTACTAAAATTTAATGAAGATATAGCCGTAGTTATTGATCTAGGATAATGATAACCCATATGGATCCTAGCCTGATTTATTAAACTAGCTTTAGAGTAAGGAATTTGTTCCTTATCTATTAAAAGAACTTTATAACCTCTCTTATTTAAATCAATAGAGGCATATATTCCAAACAATCCTGCTCCAATAACTATAAAGTCGAAATTTTCCATTTTATTTAATCAATTTATGTGCCATTTTGATTTCATTTATGAAATATAAAGATGAATTTAATTGTTTTAAATTGGAGGGAGCGATAATTATTTCTGATATATTTTTGTTCTGGTAGACAGAGGAGATAAATAAATCGAAGATTGATTTGGGCTCAGGTTTTAAAATTGAATTTTTCATTTTATTCAGGATAATTTCTTTAGTAGAATTCTCTATATTTATATTTCTTAAATATGTTGAGATTGCCTTTTCATTTTTATCTATTTTCAAACCCCCCATATTAATGCCATAGGCCTGATACTTCGCTTTAGGGAAAATAGTTGAATATTTTTTTCTATTTTCATTGTTTATTAAATTCTCTTTAATTTGGATATGCCATTTATCTCTTAAGGAGGGTGCTGCTTCATAATATAATTTTGGATTTTTTATTCCAGATAGTCCAACTTTTATACCTTCATTAAATGTATTCATCAAAAAATTTGAGGTTTCTTTAATCTCATCTAAATTAGAGCGGTTATCCCAATGAATCATTAAACAATATAAAGAATCTTTTAGTTTTTCATTTATTAAAGCTTTACTGGTTAGTAAAAATGACTTACTGAGATTACACTTGTTTGTTTTTGTATTTGAAAGTGAGCCAACTTTACAAATTACTTCTATGGGATGAGCACTATTGTTTCTTATCCATTCGCCTAGCCAATTAAGTGTTTGACCATAAGATGAATAATTATTATTTATTGGATAATTAGTAGCAACATCAACTTTTCTATAACCTTTTTCTACAAAATTATCTAAAATCATTAAAGCTTTGGACTTATCGATTCCCCATCCCCATAAAGCAGTTCCAAGAATGAGATCCTTTTGAAAAAGAAAATTATTCATTTAAATTTATTTGAAAAAAAAATAACTCTTAGTTTTAAAAGTGAATTGATATATTCATAAATGAGATTAAAGATTTTTACTTTTGAATAATTGTCATCTCTCCAGTTTACAGGAATTTCTTTAATATCTAATTTTAAGTATTCAGCGACCAATAAAATTTCAGTGCAAAAAATCCATCCATCACTATTAGCGCCATTTTTAATCAAATTATCCAAATGATCTTTTTTTAAAAATTTAAAACCAATCATGCCATCGGATACTCTTGAAAAGAATAATAGTTTGATTAATATATTAAAACCTCTACTTAAAATCCCCCTATATATCTTTCTATTTCTGATATTTGATTCAGAAAGATATCTTGAGCCATTTATAATCTCATAATTTTCACTTTTTATTAATTCTGATACTTCTTTTAAATGTTCAAGATCTGTTGCGGTATCAAGATCCATGTAGCCGACATATTTTGCTTTGCTAGTAAACCATGCTTTTTTTAATGCTCTGCCGACACCTTTTTGTTTGGTATTAATGTATCTGATATTATTTTGTTTTGATAAATTTATAGCAATTTCTGCCGTTTTATCTCTTGAACCATTATCAGCAATAACTATTCCTATTTTTCTTAATGGTATTTGTATATCTAAGAAGTTTTTAATTTTTTCAACTTGCGACTCTAAACTCGTCTCCTCATCTAATACTGGAATAGCAATCTCAAAATCAATATTCATTTATTCAATTTATTATTTATACTAGCAATTATCTAAATTAAGGAAGATCAGTATAATATCAAAATTTCTTATTTTAAATTAGTATTACTATAAATAAAAAATTTTATTTTGATCTTTAAATTAAAATATTTATTAAATAAAAATGATCACTTTCGTTATGTAGTTTCAGGCACCTGTTTCACATTTCTCGCCCCATCAATTTTCTTATGTATATCAAATTATTTACCTCCTAAAATTTCTTTTTTGATTTCCGATTCTTTAATACAGTTGATAAGATTTAATGTTATTACTATTTGGGTTTTTAATTCTAATTTAAGTAGAAAATCTCTCAAAGCTTACATTAAGGCTACTATTCCTATTTCTCTTATTAACTTTTTGATTGTAAGTTTCTTATCAAATAATTTTAATAGATTTTTTATAGCTGTAATAATAGGTTTATTTTCAGCTTCATTTGGTTTTTTATGGAATAAATTTTGCTACCGTAAGATTTATAAAAATTTTGAGAATTAAAAAATTGTAAAAAAAAAAATAATTAAAATTATAAAGTTTTTTTAATATTTTCATTTTTTCTAATTCTTAACTTAAAACCTTTTCGAGATAATTTAATATTTAAAAATAAATAATTTGATTTACTAATTTTTGATTTACTTTAAACTAACTTTAAAAAATATTATTTGAGGGGGAAATGTATTTAGATTTAATTTAAAAGGTATAATTATTTAGACGCAATAATTTCTTGAATAGAAGTTCAATATCAATTTTATTAATTTCAATATTTTTTGTAGTTATAATTAGCTTTAATCCTGGATTTTCTCCTGATTCATTTGGCTATATTAATGCAGCAAAAAATTTTAATTTAGGTTGTTTTTCAGATATTGCTGTTAATTCTGAATGCCTTAAACCATCATTGAATTGGCATCCACTTTACCCTTTTTTACTATTTTTAATTTCAAAAATTGGTTTTAATTACATGCTCTCTATACCAATTCAATCAACTCTATTCGTCATTTCATGTTTATTTTGCGCTTCATCTCTAAAAAAAATTTTATATAAAGATTTACCTTTCATTATAATTTATCTTTCATTCCTAATTTGCCCAATGACTGTTCAATGGCATAGGTGGATGCTGATGGACTCATTTACTACTTCTTGCTCCCTTATTTTTATTGGATTTGGAGCTGAAATTATTAGAAAAAGAAATCTTATCTCCTTCATACTTTTTGTATTAAGTTTAATTATTGGTTATCATTTTAAAATTACTTTTTTGGCTTTTATATTTGCCTTATTAATATTAACTATTAAAAGATTTCCATTGAATAATTTTTCAACAATTAAATCTTTAATTGCTATCTTTTTAGTTTTATGTGTCAGTTTAGCTCCAATTCAAATTAGGCACCTTTATCTCTGGGATGAACCTTTATTTAAAAGATTTCCCACAAATAATAAAGCTTATGCGCCAGGATATTATAAATGGCTGAAAACTCATGTTTTATCTGAATCTGATATGGTTTTGTATCTGAATCCCTTATTAAGTGATAATCTAGATAGGATTTTAGATTATCCTAATTCTGAACCTTATATTAATTCCTACATAGATAAGGAAAATCTTTTAGCTGCTAAAAAAATAATCTTTAATAGAGGACAGGAATCAAAATTAAATTTATCTGAATTAGATGATTCAAAATTTAGTAATTTATCTTCTCAGATTTTAGATAAAAAAAATAAAATTATAAATTTTGCTTCTCTTAATTTTAAAAGAGCTTATATTTTTTTAGTAGATCCCCCTCATGAATGGCAATTTAGAAAAGCAATTGAGGATTCTGGATTGGCTACGTTAATAAGAAGTAATAAGTTACTAAGTTTAAAAGGTATGAAAACTTTTATAAGCGTTGAAAAAATTTATATTCTTAAATTATGTTTTAGATATTTTAAACATATATATAGAATTATTATTTTAAGCTTATCTATCTTTTCTATGCTCATACCATTGGTAAATTATAATGAAAAATTTAATCTTAAAAAAGATATTTATTTTAGAAACTCTTATCTTTTTTCTTTATTTTGCATTAGTGTAGTGATACCTTTTATCGGTATTCATACAATTTCAATCGCCTTAGAACAAAGATATGTATCAACTATTTTCCCCTTCTTAACTGCTTTATCATTAACAGCTACAAGTTTCTTGTTAAGGTATAATAGTGAGAGTAAAAAGACTTTTCAAACTTAATGAAAAGTATTAAAGATTTTATAAAACAGTTTAACAATGTCTATTGGATTTACTTAGGTCGTAGTTGCTATTTTGACGATTTAGAAAGATTCTTAGTTGATTGTAGTAATAATAATAAGTTAAATCATGTAGTAATTACTTACTCAAAATGTAAAAAAAAATTAACCGAAATAGATAAAGCTAATTATGAGTTTTATTCAAACTCTTTTACTTTATTATTAAGACTTATTTATTTAATTATAAGGGATCCTAATAAGATTTTTATCGCTCCAAATGTAAATTTAAAATGCTTATATTTGCTTATTCTGGAAAAATTATTTAACACAAAAATAATATATGTTCTTCATAATCACTTTCAATTTAAAAGTTCTTTCGGGTTTTTCAAACAAAGATTCGAGAAATTTTTAACACTTATTTTTTGGAAATTTCCAAAGATAAGAGCTGTATGTTCTATGTCTGTATATAGAAAACAATTAAAATATGATAAAAACCTTAAAAATAGAAAAACTATATTTATGGGTTTCCCTTTATCTATAGATACAAATATCAACAATAAACTTATAAGCAAAGGTAAGGAATATAAAGTTTTTGTATGGGGTAGAAAAACTCCTTATAAATTAGATTCACATATCAAATCATTATCTGAATACTTTGAGAAGAAGAAAATAAATTCCTCAATTATAGTTCTAAGCAAAGAAATAAGTTCTAAAATTTCTTTAAAGAGTAAGGTGGGAATTTTTAATAAATTAATTTCAATAAACTGTTATCCAGATAATTTAACTATTGATTACTTTAGAGAAATCACTGATTTTGAGTTTTTCCCTTATATTGATATTTCCCAATCTGGTCCAATAAGATCAGCAATGGAAAAAAATAGAATTTTAATAATTCCAAAAATTGCGGAAGAACAATGTAGGGCGGTAAACTATAAAAAATATATTATTTACACAATAACTAAAAATGGAAAATTAAATTTATTTTGTGAAGATAAATATTTCTCTTGATTAATTTAGCTTTAGGTTCATTATTTTAAATAAATTGTTTAGAATAGTATTAAAAAAAGTTAATTATAGTTTTTAATATTTATTATTTTAAATAAGTATAGGTTTTAAATAATGAAGGAATGCAAAAAATTAGAATTAACATTTATCATTGATCTAAAATCTCCCATATCTATTAAAGAATTAATTACAATTCATAATTTAATACTTATAAATAATAAAGGTATAAATTTTTATAAATTTATATATGTTTGTTGTCAAAATATAAAAGAAGATATAAAAATAAATAAATTAAATAATAATGTTAGTCTTCTGAAAACAAAAGACCCTGGAGTTATAAGTACAAGGGAAGATAACTTTAAGATGAAGAATTCAAGAAGAATGTTTAGTAAACTTTTGAATGCTTCTAATCATGTTACAACTGATCATATTATTTATTTGCGGCTAGATCTAATTTCTGACTATAAGAAATTAAATAATATGATTGATGATCTTAGACTCTTAAAAAAAGATAAAAAAGCAATTCTGCTTTACCAAAATAAAAGTACTATTTGTAACTCGTTAATGGATTGGTTTTATGCTGGAAAAAACTTATATTTTAGAGAAGCTTTAAAAAAATCTATTAATATTTTAAATAATGAATATGAAAAGGATAAACTAATTCATTTTCGTTCAAATGAACAAATCTTTTATATCGGTTCAGGTTTAAAGAACCAAAATACCTCCTTATTAGGTTTAGTATTATCTGATCTATTAATTATCAAAAACTATAAGTTATTCCATAGGATTAAGTATAAATATCAAAACAAAAATATGCCTCTTAAAATTTCTCTTGACGACATATTCTTCTTTTTCCCTTTTGAATTAGCAATTTTCTTATCCCCTTTTAGATTTTTAAGTTGTTTTATCAAACTATTTAATAAAAAAGGATCTAATAGATTATATGAATTTGGGGTTCCTAAATTTTCAGGAAATTAAATCTTTATATCAATTTCCCTTTAATAATTATTAAAAATTTATATTCTATAGAATCTCATTAAAGTGATTTTATTAAATAAAGTATTAAATTTTCCAGGAATACAAAATGTGTTAAAATACTGACGATTTGAGAAACTATTTTTATAATTTTTAGGAAAAATATGAATTTGACTGAAAAAATATTAACAGAATCAAATATTTACGGAACTGGACTCCTTTCTGAAACTAATCTAGTGATTTCACTAATATTAGCTTTTTTATTATCAAATTTTTTAGGTTTTATTTACAAAAAATATGCACGAACTTTATCTAATCATGAAGGTTTGGCAAATGTATTCCCCTTATTGTCAATAGTAACAACCTTAGTTATTGCAGTTGTAAAATCATCTCTTGCTTTATCTCTAGGTTTGGTTGGCGCTCTCTCTATCGTTAGGTTTAGAACCCCAGTAAAAGAACCTGAAGAATTAACATATTTGTTTTTTTCTATAGCTTTAGGACTTGCTTTAGGAGCTGAACAATATGCTGCTGCTTTCATTGGTATTACAATAGGTTCTTTTGCAATTATTACAAATGATAAACTTCGAAAAAGAAGAAAAATCAGGTCAAATACTAATCTAAAAGTATTAATTGATGGTCTTAATCCTGGAGATATTGATAGATTTGTCGGCATATTAAAAGATCACGTTGAAGCTATAGATTTTACTAATTTGATTATGAAAAATGATATAAATAAATCTTCTAATTTATCAATGGTACTAAGTATTAAAGCTGATCAATTTAATTCAATTTCTAATATTACAAAAATTATTAAGGAAAACTTTAAAGAATGTACCTTATCAATTATTGATTCTGAAAAAATTTAATTTAAAAAATGTTGATAATAAAAAAAAATGAAAAAAGTTATAGAAATAAAATTTTAAAAAAATTTAAAAATTTTAGTTTTAAAAAAAAATTATATAGAAATTTAGCTTTATGTTTTAGCAGTGCTTTGTTGTTGGGTTCAACTTTTATACCTATTAAAAGGATTATTCCCCCAACAAGCTCATTGAAGATTTTGTTGAATCGTGGTTTATATGATTTAATGCCTGTTGAAATAGCAAATTCAATTAATGGCTGGATAGATTATGGGGATAGTTTAGGTAATATTTTTATTAGGTACATAAGATCTAATTTACAAGATGATAATTCTAATGATTTGAAAATTAATATCACACAAAAAAATTATTTAAAGCTACTTAAATTAAGAAACAAAGCTGTAAGGGATAAGATTCTAACAAGGACTGAAAATGATGAAATTAAAGGATCTATAACTTATAAAGGAAAATCTTATCCAATAGAATTAAGGCTAAAGGGAGATTGGGTTGATCACTTGAAAGGTCTCAAGTGGTCTTTTAGAGTCAAGGTTAAAAAACAAAAAAGTATTTTTGGTATGCGTAAATTTTCTTTACAGCATCCATCAACTAGGAATTATATGAATGAATTTATTTATCATAAAATGCTAAAAAATGAGGGTGTTCCAAGTTTGAGATATAGATTTGCGAATTTGTCAATTAATGGTCGGGATTTTGGGACGTATGCTGTGGAAGAGCATTTTGATAAAATCCTAATTGAAAATAATGAATACAGAGAAGGTCCCATTATTAAATTATCTGAAGAAAATTTATGGCTTCGGAGAAAGGAAGAATATAAACTCAGGGGAAATATTAACGCACAAGATCGTAACTATGGAATAAATGAAAGTTATTTAGATACATTTAATAAAAATAAAATGAATGTAAATATTAATAAAAAATCTCAATATTTTCTTGCTAAAGATCTACTAAATTCATTTCTCAATAAAAATGCAGAAGTAAAAGATGTTTTTGATGTTGATCTATTGGCGAAATATTTTGCTATTAGTGATTTGCTTTCTGCTGATCATGGGTATATCTGGCATAACTTGAGATTTTATTATAATCCTGTCACAGGAAGACTTGCTCCAATAGGATTTGATGCAATACCTCCAACTTATCTTAACCCAAATAAAATAGGGGGAAATAATCTTAGTATTGACTTCAATCCCTTAAGTCTATTTGATGATGATTATTTCTTAGAAAAATATTTAAAAGAACTTGAAAGAGTTTCTAATAAAAAATATCTTGATGATTTTTTAAATTTAAGTAGAGAAGAATTTCATAAAGCTCTTATAAAAATAAATAAAACATACCCATTTGTCCTGTTTCTGGAAAATAATCTTTATAAAAGTCAACTTTATATAAAATCGAGATTAAATCCTATTAAACCAATTATTTCAGGCGAAATATTTGCTCCTGGTGAGAAAAAATCAATAAAAATAAAATTAGGAAATAGTTCACAACTTCCTATAGAAATAATAAACTTATCTTATAAAGGTACTTTGTTTTTTCCTAAAGCTGAAAATAATTTATACCAAAAAAATTCTTTTAAAAGAATTAGTTATAGTGAATTTATTTTTGACGAGTCAACTTTATCAAATGCAAAATCTGATTTAAATAAAAACAAGATAATTATTAAATATAGAATTAAAGGTCTGAGATCTGAGGTTAACCAAGAAATATTTCCTCTACAATTTACAGAATCATTAAATACAAAAAATTTAATTGTTAATAAGAAAAGTAATCTTGAAAATTTTAATTTTATTGAAGTAAATCATGGTAGAAAAACTATAAAAATAAAAAATGGAACATGGAATTTGGAAGAACCATTTATTACTCCAAAAGGTTATAAATTAATAGTAAGAGGGGATTCAAAAATTAATATTTTTAGAGATGGTTTAATTCTCTCTCAAGGTCCAATTGATTTTCAAGGCGAAAATCAACAGTATATAAAAATAACTGGATTCGATGGAGGAAGAGGAATATTAGTTATTAATGCAGTTGAAGACTCTAAGATAAAAAACGTTTTATTTAGTGACTTAAGTGCTATAAAAAATACTTCTTTAGGGCTTACGGGAGCAATAAGTTTTTATAATTCTCCAGTAGAGATAAAAAATGCAAAGTTTTTCAATACAAATTCCGAAGATTCTCTTAATTTATTTAGATCAAAATTTAAATTAGGAAATGTTGAATTTAAAGATACCAAATCAGATGCGCTAGATATTGATTTTTCTGATGGAAATCTAAAAAATATAAGTTTTATTAATATTGGTAATGATGCAGTAGATATTTCAGGTAGTAAAGTAGCCGCAAAAAATATAAACATTAGTAAAGCCGCTGACAAAGCTTTAAGCGCAGGAGAAGGTAGTTCAATTTATTTTGAAGATAGTTTTATTGAGAATGCAAGTATAGGTATTGCTAGTAAAGATTTATCTGAAGTATATTACTTTAATTCAAAAATGAATAATGTAGATTTATGTATGACTGCTTATCAAAAAAAACCAGAATTTGGACCAGGACTTATCGTTAGTGATAAAGGATTTTCTAATTGTAAAGAAAACTATTTACTTGAACCTGACTCAAGTATCAAAATTAAATCTAAACAAATAAGTCCAAATACATTAAATGTTTCTGAAAAGCTTTATGGAAATTATTATGGGAAAGCAAGTGAAAGATAATTTAGTTAGGTATGAACAGAAATTTGCAATAAAAGATTCATTTAATGCTTCTTTCATAAAAAATTATATAGAGTTTGGCGATTTTGGTTTTAAGAAAGCTTTTGAGAACAGACAAGTAAATAGTATATATTACGATTATCCAAACTTCGATTTGTTAAAACAGAATATAGAAGGTAGTAGTAAAAGGCTTAAAATTAGAACACGATTTTATGGTAAAAATAATTTATTTGATAAACTATTTTTAGAGTTCAAAAGAAAGTCAGGATTTTCTGGTTGGAAAAATATATTTTTATTAGACGGTAATTCTAGTGAAAAATATAAATTTTCAGATATTTATACATTAGCTTTAAATTCAAATATACCCTTTGAATTTTTAATTCCATTAATAGGATTAAAACCTAAAATACTCGTTTCATATAAAAGGATGTACTACATATCCTTTTGCAAAAAATATCGAATCACATTTGATTATGATATTGAGTATAAATCATTATATGGTTTTGAGTATATTTCGGAAATAGGAGAAACCTCTATGAAATCGCAAAGAAATATAATCGAACTTAAGTATAATAAGCTTGATCATGAAGGTAGTTTCGAAATAATAAAAAACATACCTCTCAGGGTTTCAAAAAACTCTAAATATGTTGAAGGATTGTATCTAACAGGTTTGATAACTCAATATTGATAACTGAAAATTATTTAAAAAACTTTCTTAGTTTTCCACTCAGGAACAAGTTTTTTTAGGATTTTAATGCATGCATTTGTATCTTTTTCTGTGATTTTCTCCTTTAGTAATTCTATTTCTTTAAGAAGAAGTTCATATTCAATGAAATTTTCTTTAGCTCTAAAAATAAGAGGGTTCTCAGTAGGAATACTTTCAGCATTAATAAGAAGTTCTTCATATAATTTTTCCCCAGGTCGTAAACCTGTATAAATTATTTCTATATCTCCATCTGGATTTTCATTTTTGGATTTTAAACTTAAACCGCTAAGTTTGATCATTCTTTTTGCTAAATTTTTTATTAGAACTGGTTCCCCCATATCTAATAAAAAAAGATCTCCCCCTTCAGAAAGGTTGGCCGCTTGAATAACTAATTGAGCTGCTTCTTTGATAGTCATGAAATATCTAATAATTTCGGGATGTGTTATCGTTATTGGACCTCCATTTCTAATTTGTTCTCGGAATAATGGGACTACGGAGCCAGAGGAATTTAGGACATTTCCAAATCTAACCATAGAAAAACATGTATTTGAATAATTATTTGATGCAAAAGCTTGAACTATCATTTCAGCTAATCTTTTAGTGGCACCCATAACATTAGTTGGTCTAACAGCCTTGTCGGTTGAAATTAGAATAAATTTTTCAACTTCAGAGATACTCGCGGCTTTGCAAAGATTAAAAGTTACTAGTGAGTTGTTTTTTATTCCTGCAATAGGATTTTCTTCAACAATTGGGACATGCTTATAGGCAGCAGCATGGAATATAACATTCACTTTATGCTTTTTAAATATTTCAATATTGAATTCATAATCCCCTGCTGAAACTAGTAATGCTTCTAAAAGGAAGCCTTTTTCTGCTTTTTCTTTTTTCATTTCTTCGTAAATACTATAAAGACTTGGTTCATTTCTCTCCAAAAGTATTATCTTTAATGGCTCTAAATCACTTATTTGTCTACACAATTCAGAGCCAATTGATCCGCCTGCTCCCGTAATGCATATAACTTTATTTTTTATACCTCCACCAAGTAATTTTAAATTAGGTTTTACAGTATCTCTTCCTAAAAGATCTTCAATAAGAATTGGTCTGAGTTGCTCTATCTTTGCTTTGCCATCTCTTAAATCTTCTATTGAGGGAACCTGTAAAATAGGAATTTTATACTTTTCAAGATTTTCAAAGATTTTTTTAATATCTTTTCGATTTGACTCTGGAAGAGCTAAGAGAATTTGCTCTGGTTTAGGGTTGATATATTTAATTGATTTTGGAGGTAGTATAGATATCCCGTTTAGTTTCCTTGACCATAATTTAGAGTCATCATCTATAAAATTAATTACTTTGTAATTTCCAGAAATTCTTAATGTATTTGCAAGTTGTGAGCCAAATATTCCTGCTCCATATATTGCGACATGAGTTATAGGTTTTAAAGGATTATAAGAAATACTCAGAATAACTTCCTTAAGTATGAGTCTCAATAAAATAGATTGAATTGAAATAAGGCTCCATAAGATTACAAAATTACTTAAATAGGGTAATTCAAAACTAAATATCTTCCCATATAAAGCAGATAATGAAATTAAAATTATATTTCTAAAAATCACAGAATAAATTGAGTTAATATCGAAAGATTTTAGAAGGCTTTGATATTGACCGGTTATGGTGTACAAAGGTATAGAGAATATAATGAGACATCTAAGAATCCAATAGTTATCCTTTAAGGAATAATGATTGTAGTTAGTTCTTGAAATCCAGAAAGTTAGTAAGGTTGAAAAAATAATAATAAAGACATCGAGATTTATTAATATGAATCTTCTTATTAAGGCACTATGATGATAAAGGATTTTAAAGTAGTGTTTTAAGTTTTTTGTTTGTCTTAGTTTTGGTTTGATTTTTTTCACAAAATTTTTTTATTTTATAGTCTAGTTTTTAGTCGTAATTTTATCGGACTTTATAATTAAATGGTTTAGCAAATTTTTGGTCAATTATAAATCCTAAGCATAGTAAAATAAGCCCGCTGAGAGATGATATTAACAAATTATTGAAAAAACTTATTAGATATAAGCAAAAGGTTGAACAGATATAAACCAATGATACTCGTGAATGAGTCCACCCTGCTTGGTTTAATCTTTGATATAAATGAAACTTATGAGCTTTAAAAATATTTTGTCCTGCTAGTAATCTTCTTATAAGACAGATAATGCAGTCAAACCAAAAAGGACAGAGGGGTATTGTAGATATATAAATATTACTTAAATCGTCAATATTGATCAATTTTGATATAAAAAGAGCTGCTATAAATGTACTCCCAACATCTCCCATAAATACTTTAGCTGGACTCCAATTAAAAATAAGGAAAGATAATAGACTTGAAGCTGCAATAATACATGTTATATCGTTATTTTTCACGTAAAGCATAAAAAAAGTTACAAACATGGTTCCAGCAACTATTCCATCTAATCCATCCATAAAGTTTATGAAATTGATAATTGCTGTTCCAATAAATAACAATATTAAAATATTGAGAAAACCACTATTGACTGAGAAAAAACTTATGGATTGATTAGATTTTAAGAATAATAAGCTTACAGTTAGGATTTGGGTAGAATATCTAAAAATACTATTTAAATTAAATCTATCATCTATTAATCCAACTAAAGCTAGTGGTAAACAATATAGAGGAGAGTAATCCTTGCATAAGATAGAAAGAAGACATATTGGAATTATAAAAATTATCCCCCCACTTGTTGGTTTTGCACTTTTATGAGAGCTTCTGATGTTGGGATAATCTAAAATTAATCTCTTTAAAAGAGGAATTGTAAAAAGTCCTAATATTAATGTAAGAAAAATTGAAGCAATAAGAATAAAAGCCATTGTTTAAAAACAAAGTTAAAAATTGTTTTTATAAAAAATAGGTTTAAAAAAGAAAATTATTTTTCTTTTAACTTTATAAGGAAATATTGCGCTTAGAATTTTTATTAAGAATATTGGCAAAGAAAGTTTTATGAATGGCTTTATTGATTTCCTCTTGGTTTTTATACCGATTGAATTCAAAAAATAAGATATTTCTTCTAAATATATTAACTTTGAACATATAATTTTGTTTGATGAGGAATTTGCAGGTATCTTTGTTTGTTCATAAACAATATTAGATATCATTTGAACTGTTGATATTGATATACCTCCACAAAAAGGAACAATTTTAAATAAAAATCGTAAAATACTTAGGTCTCTAATATAATGGATTTTTAAAAGTAAATTTGGCCTAGCTTTTGTTACTATAGATCCAGGCAAAATGGCTGATACATTTTTATATTTATTTGAAAAAATCATCTCATCAAGAATTAATTTTGATTTGCCATAAAGGTCTTTTGGCGACATCTTCGAATTAAAATCTATCTTTTCAGAGTTAGGTAAACCAAAAACTGATAATGAAGATAAGTAAATGAACCTAACTTTTTTTGAACTTGCTATTAAAAATAAATAAAATGGTAAAGTAACATTCATTAGATACATATTTTCTTCTTTTTTTGTTTCTCCACCAATGAATATAATAGGTTCACAAATTATTTTTTTAGGTATTATCCATTTATAAACTTCATATAAAATATCGCCCGGTTTTGAACTCTTTTCTATTAAATATGTATTTATCTCTTCACCATTTGAAAGATTTTTAATTTCATCAACAACTGCTTTTGCAAAAGAACCTTTATTCCCAATAATAAACATCTTTTAGATCCGAGAAGAAATTTTCCTTCTTATATTTTTCTGATGAAACTATAGCATTTTGATGGAATAATTTATATGTATTTTTATCTATTAATAATTCTATGGCATTAATATAATCTTTCAAATTTTCACAATGTAGACCATTATTAAATGCAATTACAGATTCTTTTAGAGGGCCTATACTAGATGAAATTACTGGTATTCCAGCTGCGTGTGCTTCAATTGCCACAATTCCAAAACCTTCTCTTTTACTAGGGAGAATTAAGATATCAATTTCTTCAAAGAAATCTATTTTTGGATAATGAAAAGCTCTTATCTCTACTAATTTTGAATCCAAACCAAGTTTTTCGATTTGTATCTTTTCTGATTCTAAAGAGGTTTTGAAGTTTCCTATCGAAGAGTCAAAAGGTCCACAAATAATAAATTCTATTTGATTATTAGTTGATTTTTTAAAGTAAGAACTTATTTTAGGAATTACATTTATTCCTTTTTCTAGAGTTAATCTACCTAAATATCCGATTTTTAAGAAGTTCTCTTTTTTATTGTGGTAATACAATTTTTTTTCTTTTATTTGGTAGATCCTATCTTCTACTGCAGTAATTGAAGAATTTCGTGGAACTGAAATTTTTTTATTTAATTTTCTCCCAAATATCATTTTTTCTTGGATAATATTTTTTTGCCAATAACTATCAGCAAAAACTCTTTTTGAAAATATTAAGATAAAAATGTCAATCCAATACGTTAATTTCAAGAAAGAAAATTTTTTATTTGACCAGATTAAACCAGTAAACCAATGCCATGATTCGCTTCTGTTTACAAGACAACTTATTACATTTATAAATCCTATTTGCGGTCCAGCAGTTATAACAATATTTATTTTATTTGTATTTAAATAAAAAATAAATTTTAAAACATAGGAAAAAATCAAAATTGGATTTGCAACTCTTTTGTAGTTTTTTAATATTTCCTCAACTGGTATGATTCTTACTTCAAAATCTTTTTTTAATGCATTTTTGTGAGAAGAGAAATAATTAGTGCATGCAAATTTAAGCCCTGTAATTAAAACCTTCTTTTTTTTCATGATTTAATTTATTAGATAATTTTAAATAATTTATATTGTGAAACTTGACATTAAAAATTTATCATAAAATAATTCAATTAGAATTATTTTGTTTTTAAGTTAATTATTATTTTATCAGAAAACTACTATTAAAAGTATTTTCTTTAGGTTGTAAAATAACTTAAGGTTTTTATTTGTTCTTAATTAAAATTTATTATTAATTGAATTACTCACAAGATATTTTATGGTTTCAAATAGTGTTCAAAAAATATCTCATTATCTTTCTCCAGTTTTTAAAGGAGGCGGGGAAGTTTTATTGGCCGATTTGATAAAAAGACAATCTTTGGATAAGAAAAATAAAATTATATTAATTTTAGGAGCAGAAAATGAATATATGGAGAAAGAACTGCAAAATTATTTTATAAATATCATTAAGCTTAGATATTTAAAATCACAATTTTCCTATTCAAAAATTGAAACAATTTTAAGAGCAATTATTCAATATATTTGGTTGAATCAGGTTCTCACTTTTAACCATTTTGATATTTTCCACAGTCATTCATTTCCTGCACAATATTTACTAATTCCTAAAATTTTAAATTTCTTTAAAATTAAAAAAACGAAATATATTCACACAAAGCATATTGATGCTAAACGAAAATTATTTAAATCAATTTTATGGATAATTGCTTTGAAATTAAATGACAATATTACATTCGTATCAAGAAGTTCGAGAGAAAGCGCATTTAGAAGTTTTGACAGCAAAAAATTAAAAGTTATTGGTAATCCTGTCTCGGGAATTTTTTTTGATATTGGCGATGAAAGAATTAGAAATTTGAATAATATAACTTTAAATCAATTTGGAAATTATAAAGAATTAAAAATTTGTGTAATTTCAAGATTGGTAAAAGGTAAAGGGCATTTAGAGTTAATTAATTTTATATCTAAATTTATTCAAAAAAATAGTCAATTTTCAAATATAACTATTTCAATATTGGGCGATGGACCATTAAGAGAAAAAATTGAAAATGAAATTAATCTTTTAAATTTAAATAAAATTATTTTTATGTTCGGCTTAGTTGAACAGCAGAAGGTTTTGGACGTGATAAAAAACTCAGATTTTGCGATCCATCCATCTACTAATGAGGGTTTAAGTATTTCATGTTTACAATATTTAGCTTCTTGTTTACCTACATTTGCGAAACAATATGGTCCTTCATTTGATGTGTTTGAAGGTAATACTTTGTACTATGATAATTATGATAGTTTTGAGGAATGCTTTTTGAAATTTTCTTCCAAAAAAACATTATCGAATATTTCTTATTCTTTTTTGGGTTCTAGAGATAAAGCTAAATGGAGCAAAATTGTTCAAGAATATGATTCTCTATATAAATCATGAATTATTATGCTTTATGTTTTGTTATTTCCTCTTTAAGTTTAATTGGAGTTTTAAGATATTCAATATTTTTAGGATTCCAATTATTACCAATATATATAAGTATTGTTATTAAATATCCAATTATTAAAGAAATTTTATCAGAGCAGAGTTTTTTAGGAGAAATTAATAGTACTTTCTTTAATGATAATACTTTATTATCAGGGACTATTTTATTTTTTTCCTATTCTCTAGGTATTATTTGGTTTTACTTTAAAAACAAAAATTATAATAAATATTTAAGTCTTTTTTTAAAAAAAATTTGTGTAAAAAATTTTAATAAAAGTATTCCTTCCTATAATTTAATCGCAGATATCCTTTTTCTATTCACTCTTTTCTTTTTAATATTTTTTTATGGGAATAATTGGCTAATAAATGTTCGAACGACTGGAAGTGGGACTGCTTTAGGTTCCTTTGGCCGATTTTTATTCGGCTCTCTTTTTATATGTTCTTTATTTAAATCATTTATATTTTCAAATGCATTAATAAAGTACAATCTGAATCCTTCATTAATAAGATTTGAGCAATCACTAAAGATAATTAAGTATTATTTAGATACTTTTATTACTTTCATAGTTCTCAACTTTGCTGGTTATAGGGGAGCTTCTATTAATGCCTTTTTGATAAGAATCCTTCCTGCAATAGACTTAACTGAAGTAAATAAAGGGAAAAAAGCTTTTAAATTTTTATTTCTTACTTTGATAATTATTTCTTTAGCTAGTCTAAAGAGAATAATTACCTCAGGATTTAATCCTGAATTACTTTTCAAGATTGGAGCTCAAGCTGATTATATTGAAGTACTTTCTCATGTAAATAACCTGTTAAATCAAAATATAGCAATACCCTTAATAAGTCTTTTAAATTATATCCCTGGTGCTTTCTTTGGAGTACAAAATAGATTTTCTTTAGAATTATTAACACCAACAGATATTATTATCTCAGAAATTCTTGGTGATACTTATATTAATCTTGGAATGGGATTTAATGTAGGCACTATACATGTTTTGTATTTTGTTTTTGGATTTATAATTTCATTATTTTTAATTTTTTATATGGGCATTTTATCTGGTAATTTATCCAAAATACTTTTTGATAATCAATTTGATCCTTTAATAAAACCAATAGTTTTTTTTATGCTAAACCTCACAATAAATTTGGGTGCGACTAGATTTTTACTTTTTTCAATTTTTTTCTTTTTTTTAGTAAGAGGATTAGAAACTTTTATTTTTAAAAAATATACAGAATTCTTATGAAATTAATTAAGATAGCAAAGCAATATAACTCAATTATAATTTTTACATTATTAAATATATTTATTCAGATTGCATTATTTGCAAGTAAAAAGATTTATCCTGAAGCTTTTATATTTATTTCTCCAGCAGCAGCATATGGTCAATTACTTGCCAATGCAATTTTAATATCAACCCAAATTGGGAAGTCATTAGAAATGCAAGATCAAAAACTGAAGTTACTCAAAATAGGATTGAATAATGCACTTTTAATTTTAGCTACATTAATTTCACCTTTTTTTTCTGGAACATATTTTAGAAATCAAATAATAAGAGATGGTGGATTTGGGAACACAAATAATAAATACAAATCTCGCTATATTCTTTTATTAACTTTAATAATGATATTATTTTTTGGCTTAATTTTTTATTTTTTAAAATTTAATAATTGGTCGGCTATATATTTGTATTTTGTATTTATTTCTTTTATTTCTGTAAAGTTAATCTCTTTTAGTTCAAGTAAAAAACCAATTTTGTATATTCCTTCTTTGAAAAGTTTTAGATCAATTTTAAAATTAAGTCTTTTTGATTTTGTTTTAGCACTAAGTCCAGCTGTAATTTTAGGTCTTCTTTTTAGTAACGTGAAAGATGAAATATATCAAATTGCACTCCAATTTGTTCTTGCTACATTAGCTACAGGATTTTTTTCAAATGTTTTTCAAACACTATTTATATCAAAATACAATTCAGATAAAAATAACGCTATTTTTATAAAAAGAAAAAATAACTTCTCAAATTATGATTTATTAATATTATGTTTGTTTTCAATAATTTCTTCATCAACAATAGCAATTTTTTTAGAGTTACCCTTTACCGCTATATTGTTAACCGCTTTTTATGGTTTATTTGGAGTGATTTCTTCAAGGTCAATTGTCAATTTTAGAGAAAATTGCAATTTTGTAGATAAATTCATAGCAAGTTTAGTTTGGTTTTTATTTCTATTATTAATTTTATTCCTTCTAATAAATCAATTAATAATTGGAATATGGACTTTAAGCTTTTTTATTATTGGAGCATTAATAAATATCTTTATTAAAGAAATTGTCATTTTAATTAAAAATATTTTATTTAAGAATTTTTAGATTAACTAAAACTTTAAGTATTTAATTCTTATAGTCATAATAATTATCTACATAAATTAATTTACACTTTTTACCATTTTTTATAAGACCGTTGACAATTGGACAAAGATATAATAAATCGTTATGCAGATACGGTTCTAAATTTGATAGAACTTTAGAAAATGCTTCCAAAAAAATATAAGCATTTTTGTAAATGTATACACCAGTTGAAGCATTATTAGATATTACTTTTTTTTCCTGCGCATATTTAATAATATCATTTTCAATCTTGTAATAACTATATTTATCGAGATTACTTTTAAAAGAGTATCCAATAAATGAAAAATCAATAAAATCTTTTTCGAAATCAGGAAATATTGAAGTTTCAAAATATATATCAGCCAAATCAAATATCAAAGGGTCATTATCTTTTAAATCTTGAAAGGAAATTGCACTTAATGCAGAAAAGGCAGCTCCTTTTGTATATTTAGACAAGAAAATAAAACTTGCTTCTGGGTACCAATTTTTCAAATATTTTTCAACAAAAATCCTGCTTTTTTTTGAATCTTTTAAAATAAAGGTGTATTTTAAGTTTTTTAATTTACTCCATAATCTAGAATCCAGAGTATGTTTTAGTTGTGGAGATTTATCAATCGATAAACTCAATCCTTTGGGCTTTTTGCCTCGGAAATAGTCAGGCCCTGCTAAAGGAACGATGACATGCATTAGATAGGTTGATTTCTTGAAATAGGATAATTCTTCAATTTTTGATAATTTATAAAGTCTTGAGGAGTTCCTAGTCCATGCATCTCACTTGCTTTAATCTCAAAAATACCAATTTTTTTATTTTTAGAAATTAAATAGTTATAAACTGGGCAAGTATAAAATTCATTATTTACCCTATCATCACGTTTAACCATTTCAATGACACCATCAATAAATTGAGAACCATTTTTAAAAAAATAGATCCCCACAGTTGCGAATTCGGATATGGGATCTTTCTCCGCTACTCTTTCTACAAATCCTTCAGAGTCTAATTTAGCAAAACTCCATTTTGGATTTCTATCTTTATCTCTAAAAACTAAAATAGACCCATCTAAATTTCTTGTTATTGCATCTTGGATAAAATTTTTAATGTCGAAGTCTATTATTTGATCAGAATTTGCAATAACTAAAGGAACATTTTTATCTATTGATTTCTTAGCTTGCATAACTGTCATTGCTGTGCCAGAGGTAATATAGTCAATATTGACTATATTAGTAGTATTTGCAATTTCAGAGGTAAAAAAATTCTGATAATTTTTTGTGTGTTCTTCTTGCAAAATAATAGTAATATTCGAGTTTTCAGTTGCTAAATTATTAATTACGTGTTGTAGTATTGGTTTACCATTAAGTTCGATGAATGGTTTGGGAGCTGTCCAGCCATCTTTTGAGAATCTTGTACCCTTGCCCGCAGCAGGAATAACTATATTTATTATTTCAGATGTTTCTTGACTTAATTTTAATTTCTTGGCGAATTCTGACCTCTCAAAATCTTTTATCATATCAGGCGAAAAAAGACTGAAGTGATGGTAACTTGGAATTTTATATGCTTTAACTATTCCATTGGTTAATATTATTTGATTTATTGCACTTGAAAGGAAGAAATTACCATCCAAAGAATCATCCATTAAAAGGACTTCTGAGCAAGAATTCATAAATATTTTTTCATTTTTGAAATAATAAAATCCCGCGAATGCAAATTTACTAATTACTTTTTTTTCTGCGCAAAATCTTACATTATTATTTTTGTCTATAAGGCCATATGATAGTCTTGGGTGAGATGCATTATATGTAATTACACCAGCATCATTTCCATTAAGTCTAAAGTGATTGACTATTTTTACTAAATCGTAATCTATAATTTCGTCCATATTAATTGCTATGACCTCTCCTTGATCTAAAAGATCACTGGCTAACAAGCATGAAGATAAGCTTCCAGAAGTATTATTTTCTCTTATAAAAAAACTTGATTTAGTTTCTATAGAAAGTGAAATTATTCTTTTTATTGACCATTTTATCTCTAAATCTTTTGGTATTACAAAAATTAGAGAGTCTGGCTTTAAGGACTTTTCTATATGCTTTATAACTTGAACTATTAAGGGCTTATTTAAGACTTCAATAATTGGCTTGGGAAAAAAATATTCCTCTTTTGGAAAGAATATTGTGTTATCTGAAATTGGAATGATTACTTGAAGCATCTTGATTTTAATTCTCTATTTCTTGAATTCTTTCAATTATTCTTTCATGAGTCACCTCATCTGGATTGCTAACTCTTAATAAGTGGCCTCCACTAGCAATAGCAGCTTCAACTCCATGATCGTTATCTTCAACTATGAGGCAATCGTGAGGCTGAAGAGATAGTTTAGATATTGTTTTTTGGTACATCTCTGGATTGGGTTTTGAAAATTTTACATCTTCATTAGAGATTATTAAATCCAGATAAGGAGTTAAAAGTGAGAGATCCATTAAAGTTTCTATTGTTTTCTTTATAGAGTTAGAACATACTGCAATTTTGTAAAATTTACTTAGTGAAGAAAGAGCATATCTATGATTAAATTTTGGCTTACAAAAAAGGTATGATTTTTGAATCGTATACTTTTGTTTTAGCTTATTTATTAAGGGATGCAGAGATTTAGGTAATCCTAAAGAATTAGTCAAAATATCTAATTTTCTCGATGTTGGTAAACCATCAAAAGTTGATAAATGTGATTCCATACTTATGAAATAACCGAAGTGATGGAGCGCTTCATTTAATGCTTGATAATGCCAATCTCTTGCATCTATCAATACACCATCCATGTCAAAAAGTATTGCTTTTATCTTCATTTTAAAAATACGCTTATATTAATTTTATTACACAATGCATTCATTAACTTTTAATTAAATATTTTATTAAAATAATTATTCGAAATATGATTTTGCCTCCTCAGGAAAATCTGTGCATAGAAATATTTTTTTGTGACTAAAGTTTATAATTTTCTCTTTTAGAAGCTCCCAAAAATAATTTTTATTATATCCATGAAGTTCTGGAGATACAATTGCTACCTCATCCCATTTATTAAATACTGATTTAAGTTCAATATTTTTATAATACTTTTCACTAAAGCTATCGAGCCATAATCCATTCGAAATTTTAATTAAATTTTCTGGAGATTCAAATTCGCTTTGTCTACAATAAATTTTAATTTTATTTTTTTGATATTCCATTAAATCTGGTACAGACATATCAAATAAAAAATAATTTTTAATTTGATATTTTTCTAAGGATTTTTTAATATACATAGTTAAACCATCAGATTTTATATTTAATGCCAAAGGCAAGTTGGAATCAAAAGAATTATAAAAATCAAGAAATTCATCTAAACTTAATAGTTGTCTTTGATTTTTTGAAGGTGGATCATGACTTATTATTACTTTTCCATCAATATCCCTTAAATCAGTTTCAATCCCAAATCCCATTTCTAATGCTTCACTGAAAGAGCTTAATTTGTTCTTATCTTTTGGGCATTTCCATAGCCCCCTATGCGCTAATATTTCCATATTTTTAATTTATTTTGTATTTTATAAACATTATAAAGCGATTTTAAAATCCATTTATTTTGAAAATTGCAAAATTTATAATATGATTATTAAAATTAAAAAAAATTTTGCGAAGTAATAAATTAAAAGGAAAAGTAGTTTTATTTTTTTTAACATTATTTTGTTTGTATTCAAATAAAAATTTTTCAAATATAATTAAAGCTTCTAATATTGAATTATCAAAAGTTGGCGAAATAGATAGAAATTATCTTAAACAAAAAAATATTGAAGAATACATAATCGGACCAGGCGATGGTCTCTTTATTATTGTTTCGAGAGCATTACCAGAATTAAATTCATATAACGAAGTTGATGGTGAAGGTAATGTTTATTTGCCCAGATTAAAAAGAATTTTTGTAAATGGATTGACTATTCCGGAGTTAAATAAATTATTAAATGAATCATATAAAAAATATGTAAAAAATCCAGATGTTGAAGCATATATTAATAACTACAGGCCCATAAGGGTTATGGTTGATGGAGAAGTAAATAATCCCGGATTATATACTTTAAGTGGATCTAGTTCGTTAAGAGTTGATCCAAAAGAAAGGATTGAATCCTTTGAATTTGAAGTTGTTAATAGTAGGATATCAGATCCTTTAGCAAATCTTAATAAACCTAAAAAGCTTATATTAAATGATTATTTTCCTACCATTTACGATGCTATTAGAACAGCAGGAGGCGTAACTACATTTTCTGATTTATCAGCTATAGAAGTAATTAGGGTTAACTCTATTACTAATGGTGGAGGTTATAAAAAAGCAATAGTAAATTTTGAAAATTTTATTAATGCTAATAGTTCATTTGAAAATATTCGAATATATGATGGAGACGTTATTAACATTAAAAAATCAGTTAATCCTGAAAAAAAGGCTGTAATTGCAAAGGCTATAAAATCTAATTTAAATCCTAAATATATAAATGTATACATAACAGGGCGTGTAAAGAAATCCGGTCCAGTAACCATAAAAAAAATGTCTTCAATGAATGAAGCTTTATTATTAGCTGGAGGAACAAAGATATTGAAGGGACCTATAACTTTTGTGAGGCTTAATGAAGATGGCACTTTAAGAAAGCAAAAGCTTAGATTTAGGCAAAATGCAGAAATTGGTTCCAGAAATAATCCCCTTTTAAGGGATAATGATATAATTTTCGTTGGTGATAATTTATTTACAGCAACGAGTGAAATTATAAATGATGTAACAAGTCCTTTAAAGGGTGTTATTTCTACATATGCTTTAATTCAAGTTTTAAATGATTAGTGAAATGGATAAAAACTTAACCAAAAATGAAGACGATATAGACTTTAAATTATTTTTTAGTTTTTTAAAAAGAAATAAAACTATAATAAGTATTTTTTCAATATTATTTTTCTTGTTTGCATGTTTTTACGCTCTTCGAACTAAACGAATTTGGGAAGGTCAATTTGAAATTGTTTTAAATCAAAATAATGGTAGGAGAAACTCAAAAGGGATTGATTTTAGTGGTTTAGCCCAATTTACGGGTATTGATGTTTCTTCTAATTCTTCAAATAGTCAGCTTACAGAGAAGGGAATATTAGAAAGTCCTTCAGTGTTAATGCCGATTTTGAATTTTGTCAATGAAGAAAAGAGTAAATTAAATAGTAAACATGTTGATTTATCTTTTATAGAATGGACAAAAGATAAATTATTTATAGATTTTAAAAAAAAGACCGCAATACTACAAATTTTTTATAGAGATACAGATAAGGATCTAATAATCCCAGTTTTAAACAAATTATCTAATGAATACAAAGAATATTCTTCTAAACGAAAATTAGATTCACTTCAATTTACTAAGAATTATCTTAAAGAACAGATTTCTTTATATAAGAAAAATAGCTTTGAGTCTATAAAAAAAGTACAAGAATTTGCGATTGAACAAGATCTTATGGCTCTAAGTATGGGTGGGACAAATTTCAACCCTTTCTTAAATAGTAATACTAATATGCAATTAAATCTCAATACCCAACTACCTACTTCAACAGAACGTTTTAGCTTTAATAATAATAACCTTATTACAAATGCAGGTATTGAATATGTAAGAGTTAATGCCGCAAATGAAATTAAGAATCTTGATTTAACAATTAACAAATTAAATAATTTTAGTGATAGTGATAATGATGGAATTGTACAATTCATAGGAGTTACATTCCCAGAAATAGCCCAATCAGATGTCTTTAAAGCTTTGCAAGTAGTTCAATTATCATTGGCTGATTTAAATTACAAATATCACGAAATTGATCCGGAATTAGTAAGAACAAGAGATAGAGAAAAAATTTTAATTAATCAGGTTAAGTTGAATACCCTTAATCACTTGAAAGCATTAAAAGTTATTGCGGAGTCAAAAAAAGAAGCTGCAACTCGTCCTAAGGAGATCTTGATTAAATATAAGAATCTTGTTCGCGAGGCATCGAGGGATGAAAAAACTTTAATTAGCCTTGAGAATGAATTGAGAGCAGTTAACTTAGAAAAATCAAAACTTGAAGAGCCTTGGAGACTTATAACAGAACCAACTTTGGGTAAAAATCCTGTAGCTCCTAGCAGGCGAAAAATCGGGTTGTTTGGTTTATTTCTAGGATTGCTTTCTGGGATAATAATCTCTTTTTTAAAAGAAAAAAAGAAAGGTTTGATATTCGAAAAAAGTACATTGGCAAAAACCTTAGAAACTGAAATACTGGATGAAGTAAATCTAGAAAATAAAAGCTTAATAAACTATCCTAATAAAATATTTTTAGAAGACATTTTAAAAGTTGAAAATTTTGATTCAATTAAATTTATTGTTTTGGGTGATAAAGATATTAGTTTTTTTGAGGATGTAATAAAAAATATTTTTAAAAAGTTTACTAAATTTAAAATAGAAAAAGAACTCATTAAATTAAGCAATAATGAAAATATAATTTATCTCTTTTCCGAATCTGTTAATTATTTGGAACTTTTAAAAATAAAAAAAATATTACATAAAAAATCAGCTAATATTATTGGGATCATTACATTTAACTAATAATTATTTTAAATTTAATTTTTGATATTTTAAATACCAATTAACAAATTTTTCTATACCTTCTTCTATTTTAATTTTTGGGCTATAACCTATCCATTCTTTTAATAAAGTAGTATCAGCATATGTAACTTTCACGTCTCCAGGCTGCATAGGTAACATATTTTTTTTTGCTTTTTTGCCTAAGTTTTTTTCTATTACTTGGATAAAATCAATTAAATTAGTTGGCGATGAATTCCCAATGTTAAAAATTTTGAAAGGAGCCCAACTAGAAGAAGGATCATCTTGAAAATATTTTTGTTTTGAATCTTTTGTTGGTTTCTTTTCTATAAGTTTTGTTATTGAATTTACAACATCATCAATATAGGTAAAATCTCTCATCATTTCTCCATTATTAAAAACCTCAATAGGTTCTCCTTTGAGTATTTTTGAAGTAAAAATAAAATAGCTCATATCTGGCCTGCCCCAAGGACCATAGACAGTAAAAAATCTTAAACCAGTTGTTGGTAAATTGTATAGATGGCTATATGTATGAGCAATTAATTCATTTGATCTTTTCGTTGCGGCATAAAGGCTTAATGGATGATCTACTTTATCGCTTTCTTTAAAAGGAATCTTTTTATTATTTCCATAAACGGAACTACTACTTGCAAAAATAAAATGCTCTATATTATATTTATTGCAACATTCCATAATATTCCCGAACCCAACAATATTCGAGTTTAAATATGTTTCTGGGCATTTCATTGAATATCTAACACCAGCTTGAGCAGCTAAATTAATCACAGATTTTGGACTATATTCTTTAAAAATAGCTTCTAATTCTATTTTATTTGCTAGATCACATTTAATAAATTTAAAGTTAGTTTTTGTACTTGGTATTTCTAATAAATTATTTATCCTATCTTTTTTTAGGCCAATATCATAATAAGAATTCAAGTTATCAATACCTACAATGTCATACCCATTTTTTATTAAGTTTTTACAAAGATGGAAACCAATAAATCCCGCTGCTCCTGTTATTAATAGTTTTTCATGATTAACCATCTCAAAGTTTACTTTATATTTAGAATAAACCTTATGTTTTTTTTATGGAAGTTTGAAATATAAATGTGATTAAATTTATAACTTGCTCATTGGTTAAGTTATTATTGATTTATATTCCTCTTTTTATGAAAACAATATTAGTTACTGGTGGTGCAGGTTTTATTGGCTCTCATACATGTTTAGCACTTTTAAAGAAACAATATAAAATTAAAGTTGTAGATTCTTTTATAAATAGCAATCCTAATTCTTTAAAAAGAGTAAAAAAAATATGTGATTTAAGCAATATTCCATTCAATTTAGAAATTATAGAGGCTGATTTAAGGGACAATTACATAATTGATAATATTTTTTATCAAGCAAAAAATATTAACCAACCGATTGAAGGAGTTATACATTTTGCAGGTTTAAAAGCTGTAAATGATTCCGTAAAGAATCCGCTAGTTTATTGGGACGCAAACTTAAATTCTTCTATAAATTTATTAAAGGCAATGGGCAAGAATGATTGTAGAACAATCGTGTTTAGTAGTAGTGCTACAGTTTATGGTTTATCTGAAAATAAATATTTTAAGGAAAGTGATTATCTAAGCCCAATAAATCCTTATGGACATACCAAGCTTGCTATAGAAAATCTTCTTAGGAATTTATATGATAGTTCTCCAGATGAGTGGCGGGTAATTAATCTAAGATACTTTAATCCGATTGGAGCTCATGAATCAGGACTTATTGGCGAAAATCCTAATGGAAAACCCAATAATATATTCCCGTTGATCTTACAAGTGGCATCAGGGAAAATCCCTAAACTAAAAATATTTGGATCAGATTGGGAGACAATTGACGGTACAGGAGTAAGAGATTACATTCATGTTATGGATCTTGCGGAAGGACATTTATTAGCTCTTGAGTATTTATTTCAAAGAGGAGGTATGTATGATATAAACATTGGTACTGGTAAGGGCACAAGTGTTTTAGAGTTGATAAAGACATTTCAGCGTGTCACTAATATATCTTTTTCATATGAATTCACTTCAAGAAGGTATGGTGATATAGCGAGAATAGTTGCTGATAATTCTTTAGTAAAATCTATTTTAGGTTGGCGCCCAAAGAAAAATCTTGCTGATATGTGCACTGATGGTTGGCGTTGGCAGCAAAATATTTCTTAATAAAGAAATTTATAATTTCTCATATTCTGAAATTGTTTTTTTAATTCCTTCATCTAAGGATATTTGATGCTTCCAGCCAAGAGTTTCTATTTTACTGACATTAAGTAATTTCTTTCTTGTCCCGTCTGGCATATTATTGTCCCAAAAAATTTCTCCATTAAAAGAGGAAAATGCAGCTATTTTTTTTGATAACTCCTTAATTGATATATCCTGACCGGTCCCAACATTAAGATGAGTTAAAGGATTACCTTCTTCATCTTTTGGGGCATTTATACCATTAGGATCCCAAGTCTCAAGACAAAATACTACTGCTGATCCTAAATCATCTACGTGAAGAAATTCTCGCATTGGTTCTCCGGTACCCCAACAAGTCACCTTTTTTTCGTTATTTATTTTTGCATCGCAGAATTTACGGATTAATGATGCCATAACGTGGCTGTTCTTTTTATGATAATTGTCTCCTGGACCATATAAATTTGTTGGCATAAGAGATATTGCATCAAAGTTATATTGTTTCCTGAGTGCTTCACAAAGCTTTATTCCCGCTATTTTTGCTAAGGCATATGGTTCATTTGTTTTTTCTAGTTCTCCGGTTAAAAGATAATCTTCAATTATTGGTTGTGCTGCGTTCTTTGGGTAAATACAACTACTACCCAAGAAAAGTAATCTTTTCACACCAATTTCCCAAGATGCTTCAATAATATTTGTTTGGATTTTAATATTTTCAAGTATGAAATCAGCAGGATAATTATTATTTGCATATATTCCTCCAACTTTTGCAGCTGCCAATACTACTACTGTTGGTTTATTTTTATAAAACCATTCCTTAACTTTTTTACTCTCTAATAAGTTTAATTCTTGTTTTCTTGGAGCTAAAATAATGCCCCCTTTTGTTGCTGAGCCGTAGCCATTATTTTTTAGGGCTCTACAAATAGAACTTCCCGCCATACCTGAAGATCCCGCAACAAAAAATTTATCGTTTAATGAAATCTTTTTTTTCATATTAATTTAGATCCAAATCTAAAGGTTTTTTCTCTAATTACTGAGATCATTTTCTTTTAGAAATTTTTCTTTTAAGGCTTCCTCTTTATCGTATTCAATCATTTCTTCTACAAGCTCTTCTAAGGAAATTTTGGGTACCCAGCCAAGTTTTTTAAATGCTTTACTTGAATCTCCTAGTAATTGTTCTACTTCCGTAGGCCTAAAATATCTTTTATCGATCTTTACGACAACTTTATTTGTATCCGATCTAATGCCAACCTCATCTAGCCCTGTTCCCTCCCAGATAATCGGAGGTTTATAACTTGTACCCCAATTTAATTTTTTTGCGCTTAACTCAATAAAGTTTCTTACTGTTTCCATTCTTCCAGAAGCAATTACAAAATCATCTGGCTTTTCTTGTTGAAGCATTAACCACTGCATTTCAACATAATCTTTTGCATGTCCCCAATCCCTTTTCGCATCAAGATTTCCCATATATAAACAATCATCTAAACCTACATCTATCCGCGAAAGACCTCTTGTTATTTTTCTTGTAACAAACGTTTCTCCCCTCCTTGAACTCTCGTGGTTAAAAAGAATTCCATTACAGGCGTAAATATCATATGCCTCTCTATAGTTAATTGTTATCCAGTAGGCATACAATTTAGCAATTGCGTATGGACTTCTTGGATAGAAAGGGGTTTTTTCTGTTTGAGGGGTTTCTTGCACTAATCCGTATAATTCGCTTGTGCTTGCTTGATAGAACCTTGTTTTTTGTGTCAAATTTAATATTTTTATTGCTTCAAGAATTCTTAATGCTCCAAGTGCATCACTATTGGCAGTATATTCGGGTGATTCAAAACTCACTGCTACATGACTTTGTGCACCTAAATTATAAATTTCATCAGGGAAAATTTTATTTATTATTTTTATGATATTAGTACTATCTGTCAAATCACCATAATGCAAAATAAAATTTGGATCATTGATATGCGGATCTTGATACAGATGATCTATACGTGAAGTATTAAAGCTACTTGATCTCCTCTTTATACCATGAACTTGATATCCTTTTTTTAGAAGAAGCTCTGCTAGGTAACTACCATCTTGTCCAGTTATGCCAGTTATGAGTGCTTTTTTCATTCATCTAGCTTAGCATCAACCTTTTTTAAGGTAGCATAAACATATTACAAATTTAATTAATTAATGATCCATCACCTATTCTCCAAAAATTTAAATCAGTTCCTTTGAGATCTGCAAGATTCAAAACAGATCTCGCATCAAATATCCATGATGGCTTTCTCATTTTTGTGGAGACAGATTTCCAATCTATGAGTGAATATTCATTCCACTCAGTCAAAATTAAAACTGCATCTGCTGATTTGAAAACCTCTTCAATAGTATTCGAATAAATCCAAACCCCTTCTTCTAAATTATGATTATCATTTTCATCTTTTTTAGAAAAACTATGCTCATTTAATTTTAAGTCGATTTCTATTTGATTCAAATCAACTCTTGGGTCATGAATATGGAGCAAAGCACCTTCTTCAAGTAAATCTTTACATATACTAATTGCTGAAGACTCTCTTGTATCATTTGTATTCGCTTTAAAAGAAAAGCCAAGAATGCCAATCTTTTTGCCTCGAACTGTACCATATAATTTGCTTACTACTAGTCTTGAAATTCTTTTTTGGTGCCATGTATTTAGTTCGACCACTCCTTCCCAGAACCTTGCTACCTCTTCTAATCCAAAATGATTTGATAAATAAACCAAATTTAAGATATCCTTTTTAAAGCAACTTCCACCAAATCCAGGACCCGAATCTAAAAATTTAGAACCTATTCTGCTATCGGATCCAATGGCTCTAGCAACTTCTCTAACATCTGCTCCCGTAGCCTCGCATAATGCACCAATAGAATTTATTGAACTAATTCTTTGTGCTAAAAAGGCATTTGCAGTTAATTTAGCAAGTTCACTACTCCAAATATTGGTGTGCAATATTTTTTGTTGAGGAACCCAGTTTTTATAGATGTCATTTAAGGCAAAAATAGCATTTTCGTTTTCTCCTCCTATTAGTACCCTATCAGGTTGTTCTAGATCTTTAACCGCAGAACCTTCAGCTAGAAACTCAGGATTAGATAATACATCAAAGGTGGCTGGGTTTTTGGAAGAGGAGGAAGATTGCGCTGCTTCAAGAATCTCTTTTATTACATTGGCAGTTCTAACAGGAAGTGTACTTTTTTCAACTACGATTGTATGGCCTCTAGCAAATTCAGCAACTTTTCTAGCACTGGCTTCAACCCATTTAAGATCACTAGCTTTTCCTGCACCCTCTCCTCTGATTTTTGTGGGAGTGTTGACTGATATGAAAATCATATCTGCACATGAAATATGTTTTTCTAAATCACTAGAAAAAAATAAATTCTTCCCACGCCTCCTCTCTACAATTTCTTTTAATCCGGGTTCATAAATTGGCAAATTATCTAGGTTATTGCTATTCCACAAGTTAATTCTTTTTAAATTTACATCCACTACATTTACTTGAATATGATTACATTTATCAGCAATGACAGACATTGTTGGCCCCCCAACGTAACCTCCACCTATGCAACAAATATTTTTGATTTTAACTTTCATTTATGAAAAATTATTCGAAATTTTTATATGAAGTTTATGACTATATCAATTTTTAACATTTCGCCCATACTTGTCGTCAAATCTAACAATATCATCTTCTCCTACATAAGAGCCACTCTGAACTTCGATTAAAATAAGATTTATTTTCCCAGGATTAGATAATCTATGCTTTCCTCTTAATGGAATGTATACACTCTCGTTTTCAGAAAGAATACTAATATTATTGTCTAATTCCACTTTTGCTGTTCCATTAACTACTACCCAATGCTCTGATCTATGGTGATGCAATTGTAAGGATAATTTTTCACCAGGTTTCACCATGATAAGTTTTACCTGCCATCGTGACTCTTCTACAAGCGATAAGTAATGTCCCCATGGTCTGTATATTTTTTTATGCTTTTGACCTTCTGGTATATTTTTTGATTTAAGTTGATTGACAATATCTTTTACTTTCTGGGTATCATCTATTTTAGAGATCAAAATAGCATCATTTGTTTCAATAACAGCTAAATCTGAGATGCCTATACCCACTATTAGTCTCCTTTCCCCCCTGAGGTAGCAATTTTCAACAGAATTAGTAATTACTTTTCCTTGAATAAAATTTCCTTTTTTATCTTTGTTTGAAGTTTCCCACACAGCTTTCCAACTTCCTATGTCGCTCCATCCCGCATCAAGAGGTAAAACTAAACCTTTGTCTGTTTTTTCCATAACTGCTATATCAATTGGCATGCTTGGAGACTTTTTAAAAGCCTCTTCATTTATTCTTGTAAAATCAAGATCTCTAGTTGATTTATTAATAGCTTGCTTACAAGATTGAACTATTTCTGGTTCATATTTTTCTAATTCTTTTATAATTGTTTGTGCTTTAAAAATGAAAATCCCACTATTCCATAAATATCTCTTATCTTTGATAAAAATATTTGCTTTTTCAAAATTTGGTTTTTCAGTGAATTCTTCAATTTTATTACCTATTACTTCATCATCCATAAAAGCTTTTTCAGCTTTTATATATCCGTAACCTATTTCTGGTGAAGTAGGGACTACTCCAAAAGTAACAAGGAAATTATTTTTGGCATATGTCAAACCTTTATTTAAAACTTTAATGAATTTTTCATTATCTTTTATTAAATGATCGGATGACAATACCAATATTATTGCATCTTTATTGATATCAATAGCTTTTAATGCTCCTAATGCTATAGCAGGTGCCGTATTTTTGCCAATTGGTTCTAAAATAATTGAATTTGAGTTTTGATTGATTTCTCTCATTTGCTCAGCCACGATAAATCTATGATCTTCGTTGCAAATCAATATAGGATCTATTGCGTTATCCAAATTTAGTATTCTCTCTTGAGTTTTTTGTAGCAGAGACTTTTTATCCTCACTATCGAGATTTAAGAACTGTTTTGGATAACTCTCTCTTGATAGTGGCCAAAGTCTTGTACCTGAACCTCCACACAAAATAACAGGTACTACGGGAATATTTACCATATTTTCTTGAGTAAATCTTCTACTTAATTAAGATTATTGTATTTTAAATAGAAGCTCAATCTTTGTTTTGAAAACATCTTTTATTGACTTTAAGAAATATTCGTTTTTTGTAAACATGTAACACCATAATCTCTCTAGGTAATGACCTTCTATTGGATTGATATGGTTATCTAAGATACTTAATAAATTCCCATAAAATTCTTTACTGTTTCTTTGTATCGCTTTTTTTCTAACAGCAAAACATCCTCCATATGATGTTGTTACAAAGATTGGAATATCAGGGAATAAAGTTTTTGCAAAATTTCTAAAACCCAACGAGGATTTTCTTATTTTATTGTTTTTCCAATCAGAATAGTATCGCGAATCTTTCTCAATTCCAACATTATGAGACCAATGAAGTGGACCAAGTAGTCCTAACCTACTGGAAGAAAATTCACTCTTTTTTAGATCATTTATATATAAATCTAGGTTTTGATAGGCCATGCAATTAAGATCGTCAATTTTTCCTTGTAGAAATATATTTTTATCATCGAGTTTTTCATAATTATTAAAGATATGGTGCACCCATGTATGTGACTCTCTTCCGACATTAGGAAGGGATATTATATTGCTAGAACTAATTTTTGATAATTTACTTCCCTTATTATAGATAGTAATATTGAAGTTTTCTTTATAATGATCTAACCATGATAAGTCTTCGTTAAATCTAGAAATTATTATTGAAGCCATTATTTGATATGATTTTATTCATAATAAAATTCTAACAATTGAAGGGGGACTCAAAAATAAGAATTTTGATTGTAGGTGCAGGATTGGCTGGAGCAACAATAGCTAGGTCATTAGCTGATGAAAATTTTTTTGTTCACATTATAGATAAGAGAAATCATATAGCAGGAAATATCTTTGATTTTAATAACAGTAATCTTGAAAGAATTCATAAATATGGGCCACATCTATTGCATTGTAATAAAAATTCACCTGCTCTTAAATTCTTGAATAGATTTACTGATTGGATCCCTTATGAGCATAGGGTTAGAGCTTTATTGTGTGATGGAAGAACTACTCCCCTACCAATAAATAAATTAACAATAGAGGATGTGTTTAACAAAAAATTTAAAAATGAATTAGAAGTTCAAGAATTTCTAGATTCCATAAGAAATAAAAATCTTATTCCTAAAAATACTGATGAGTTTTTTGAAGCATCCGTAGGTGTTAGGTTGGCAAATATATTTTTTAGACCATATACAAAAAAAATGTGGGGCATTCACCCAAAATATCTTTCAATAGGAATTGGTTCAAGATTACCAATCAGAACAAATGATGATACTAGATACTTTAATGATGATTTTCAAGCATTGCCAAAAAATGGTTATACAAAAATGATTGAAAATATGATTTCTCACGAAAATATTAAATTAAATTTAGACACAATATACGAAAATAAAATGGAAAAAGATTACGATAAAGTTTTTTTATGTATGCCTATAGATAAATACTATAATTATAAATTTGGAATTTTACCTTATAGATCAATCCTGTTCGAGAATAGAAAGGAAAATGGAGATGACTTACAATCACCAGTAATAAACTTTACAGACGATAAAAAATATACAAGAAAAACTCAATGGAGTTTATTTCCAAATAGTTATCAAAAATCTAATAATTTAAAAACGATTACATATGAAATACCTTGTTCCATGGAAGAAAATCCTAATGAATACTATTATCCAGTGCAAACAAAAGAATCAAATATTCTTTTTAATAAATATAAGGAATTATCTCTTCAGGATAGTAAATTAATTTTTTGCGGAAGAACTGGACTTTTTAGATACATCGATATGATACCAACAGTGCTAATACATTTAAAAATAGCTAAAGAATTTATAAAAAATATATCAAATGATTAATAGGAAAAAGATATTAATGATCTCCTCTACTTCAAAAATTGGTGGAGGTCCAAAACATATTTTTACACTAAGTTTTTTATTGAATAAAAAATTTGATTTTTACTATGCTCTACCTCACGTACCTGAAATTAATAATTTTCAAGATGGAAAATATATTAAAATATCAGAGCGAAAATTAATATTGAAAGATGTTTATAAACTGATTCTTTTTGTAAAGGAAAATTCAATAGATATTGTTCATGCTCATGGAAAAGGAGCTGCAATATTAGCTCGAGTTTTAAAGATATTTTCTGGCAAATCGATAGTCATAACTTTTCACGGTATTCATATGCAATGTTATGGAAAAATCTATCAGAAAATTTATATTTTATATGAGAATATATTTGGAAAACTTGATGATCATAAAATTTTTGTATCTTATGGGGAATTAGAATATGCTAGAAAAAATAAAATTTATATAGGAAAAAAATATTCAATAATAAATAATGCAGTAAAAAATAAAAAGCTCAGAAAAATCAACAAAAATTTTGAAGATATTAATTTTTCTAATTACAATTTGAATAAGAGAGTTAATATAATTTCGATTTGTAGATTGGTGGAGCAAAAAAATATTTTTGAAATATTTAGAATTGCTAAGATATTAAAAAATTACGACTTTTTTGTTTTGGGAGGAGGAGATCTTATAGATAAAGCTAAAGCATTTCTTAAAGAACAAAATATATTAAATGTTCACCTTCTTGGGGAAAAAAAAGATGTATTTGGATATTTAGAGTTTGCAGATTTGTTCCTATCAACTTCTTTATATGAAGGCTTACCAATAAGCTTATTAGAAGCTATGTCAATTGGTTTGCCAATAGTCGCCACTAATGTAACTGGTAATAAAGATGTAGTCACTCATAATCAAACAGGTCTTTTATATGAACTAAATGATGTCTTCTTAGCAGCTAAATATATAGATCTTTTAATAAAGGATCATTCCCTAAATATTAAATTTACTAATAACTCGCAAAAAATTCAGAGAGCTTTCTTTTCAATAAGAAATTTTTCAGAAAACTATATTAAACTTTATAGAAATATTTAAAGATTTATTTCTTTGAAGTCAATAATTTAAAACTATCAGATTTTATAAATAATTCTTGATAGTTTCCATATGCTTTGATTTCGCCATTTTCAAATTCATAAATATTTTCACATCCTCTAATTGTTGAAATTCTATGAGCAATAATTATAATCGTTAAATCTTTGTAAATATTCCTTAATTCATTCATTAGGTCGGATTCAGTAATGTTATCTAAAGAACTGGTTGCTTCATCTAGTACTAAAAATTTTGTATCTCTATAAAACGCTCTCGCTATTGCAATTCTTTGTCTTTGGCCTCCCGACAATCTAACCCCGTTTTCTCCAACTTTTGTTTCCAATCCATTAGGTAAATTTTTGACAAAATTATGCAACTGGGCGACCTTTAATGAATTCCAAACTCTATTATTATCAACATTTTCATCATCTACTCCATATGCCACATTAGAACGAATATCATTATTCAAAAGATTTATTGATTGAGGAACATAAGAACATTTTTTTTGCCAATTCTTAATATTTTTATTATTTAAGGGTTTACCATCGAGAAATAATCCACCAGTATTTGCATCCAAAAGATTTAAAATTAGATTTGCAGTCGTTGTTTTACCGCTTCCCGTTTTACCTACAAATGCAATCTTAGATCCTACTGGAATTGAAATATTTATGTTTTTTAAGGCGAATTGTTCAGAGTTTGGATATTTGTAGGAGGCAGATTTTAGTTCTATGAGTCTTGAAGGCGTTATATCAATTGAATCATAATTTTCATTTTTATAAATTTTTCTATTTGGTAATTCAAGTAGTTTTAAAGCCTCCTCTACATCAGGTAATCCAGATCTTAAATCGGTTATTCCTCTAAATAGATCTTGAAGAGGAGGGGTTAATTTTAAAGATGCTACAGCTATGGTTGCTAAAAAAGGTATTATTTCAAGAAATGCTGAGGGGTTCTTGCCAGAAATTAATGGGAATAAACCTATAGAGAAAATTAAACTAATACCAAAAGGCTCTATTAGAGATCTTGGGAATTCAGGAAATGTTTCTGCTTTCCATAAAAACGGGAAGGCTTTATTTCCAGCTTTTAAGAATCTTTTTTCAAAATATTTTTGGGAACCGGTTAAATGAACATCGCTTATTGTAGAGATTGATTCAGTCATTACTTTATTAATTTCAGACTCTAAGATAATTCTTTGCTTACTTGCTCTTCTTATCAAAGGTGTGACTGATAAAGAAATTATGGTGTATCCCATTATTAGGCAAATAATTAAGTAGAAAGCTGTAACTTTTGCGAAACTTAAAATTGCTAAGAAAATAAATATAACTATGAAAACCCCACTCACAATTTGAAGAATAGGTCTTATTAATTTCTCAGATACTCTTGAAATATTTAGAAGTATTTTGGAGGAAAGCTCCTCACTATTTGATGTAAGAAAAAATTCATAAGGTTGATTAAGAATTTTTTTCTGTGCTGCTTTAGAGAGTTCAAGGAAAATAGAAGCCCTTAATTTTTCTTGAAATCCTCTTAGTAAAAGTCTTAAGAAAGATGCAATCCAATTAAAGAAAACATATAGTCCTATTAACCATAATATTTTAGAAAAAGTATCTGTAGCTATTAAGTTAGAAAAGGGGATAGTTGGTCTATTCTCTTGACCTACTAATGCTGTAAACATTCTAGAAACTAATCCAACAACTAGCACATCAGCTAAGCCTGTAAGAATAGCAAAAGGAAATAAAGCTAATAAAGATAGCTTTCTTTCCTTTGAAAGACTTTTTAAGAGTCTTCCAACTAAATTAATTGTTTTACTTGACATTATTTTATGTAAGCATATTTAATATAATTTTTTAATTTTTAAGACCACTTTTTTTAGTGTTTAAAATTATTCAGTTAGTAATAATAGTTGTTGTTTTGATGCAATTTTTTAGTGAATAAAACCTAAAATGCACCATTATCTTTTGGAAATAAAATTACTCCAATTGTTCTAAGGATAATTCTTAGGTCAAGCATAAATGAAACTTCCTCAGAGTAGATTTTATCTAAAGCTACTCTTCTTTCATAGCTAAGATTATTTCTTCCGCTAATTTGCCATAAACCTGTAATGCCGGGCTTCACTTCAAAAACCTTTAAAAAGTTTTCACCATATTTTGGAATTTCTTCAGCAATTATTGGTCTTGGACCCACTACACTCATTTCACCTTTAAAAACATTTATAAATTGAGGTAATTCGTCTAAACTTGTTTTTCTTAAAAACTTTCCTATAAATGTTATTCTTGGATCATTTTTTATTTTGTAGTCTTGATAATATTGATTTTTTAATTTTTCATCATTTTCTTTTAGAGAAATTAGCATACTCTCCGCTTCTGGATGCATAGTCCTAAACTTTATACAATCAAATACAGTATTGTTTTTTCCTAATCTTTTTTGAGTATAAAAAATTGGACCTCGGGAGCTGAATTTAATAAGCAAAGCTATTATTAAGTAAATTGGTATAAAGATTATTAAGCAACTAGAAGCAAATAAAAAATCGAGTAATGACTTGATTTTTTTGTAGAAATCTTTCTTTATTAGCGATTTGTTTTTTATATATCTCATTGTTTCTGAAGTTGATCAATTTTCAAAAAAATAAATTTATCATTTAATTTTTTTTTCAAATTTTTCCAAAGCTTTTCCAATTGACATTTCAAATTTGGTTTTAAAATTTTTAGAACTAAAATTTTTTGCATGGTTATTTAAATCTTGTGGATCAAATTTTTTCCAAATTTTTTTATCTTCAAACCAACCAATTGTGTCAATAATATCAGTTGCAGTTTGACTTCTAAACAAGATACCATTGGACAATTGATTTGGTTTGCTTTTTGATAAACAATTAACGCTATCTAATATACCTCCTTTGCCAAAAGCGATTATAGGAGACCCTGAAGCCATAGCCTCAACAGGAGCAATACCAAAATCTTCTACTCCTGCATAAACAAATGCTTTACATCTACTCATATAATTTACTACTTCAAAATCAGACTTTTTACCAAGAAATCTTATGTTTGGCTTGGCAATTTTTTCAAGCTTTAATCGTTCTGGTCCATCGCCAATTATAAGTAGTGGTAAATTCAATTGATTGAATGACTTAATTAATAAATCAATTCTTTTATTTGGAACTAATCTATTTACACTCAAATAGAAATTATCTCTTTCCTCTTTATATTTAAATCTTTCTACATCAACAGGAGGATGAATGACTTCCGCTTCTAATCCCCAATATTTTTTGATTCTTTTAGCAGTAAAGTTAGAATTCGCGATTATATAGTCTAACCTTTGTGAACTGTAGAAATCCCATTGTCTTAATTTGTAAAGTATCAATCTTATTGGTATTTCAAATCCAAATTTCGACAACTTTGATTGGCTTAAATATGTATGCATCTGGTCCCATGCATATCTCATTGGTGTATGTACATAGCTAATATGTAATTGGTCTGGAGAAGTAATAACACCTTTAGCTAATGCATGACTTGAACTTATTATTAAATCATATTTTCTTAGATCGAATTGTTCTATAGCATAAGGGAGAATAGGAAGATAGTTTTGAACATTGGTTTTCCCAAAAGGTAATGATTGAATAAAGCTTGTATGAATTTTGACTTCATCCAAGGATTTGTTTTTTAAACTTTCAATGTTAGATGTTAACGAGAAAATATCTGGCTTAGAAGATCTTTCCTTAAAAAAGTCAATTAAAAGGAATGTGACTTTTTCAGAACCACCCAATGATTTTTTTAAAAACCAATCATGAATAATGCCTATATTTGATTCTTTTATATTCATCAAAAATTTTTTTCCTAAATTAATTTTAAATTATTAAAGGTATATTTAAAATCATGTTTTATTTTCTTTTAAGTTAAAAGTTTGTATGCATTTAAAAACTTTAACTCTAATATATTAGTTAAACCTTCAATTAAATTTATAATTTCTGCACTCTCTTGAGACTTATTTGATATTTTTGCATTATCTAAAGATAATCTTGAATCTTCTTTATCTAATAAATAAACATTTATTATAGCTTTTATAAGTTGAGCATTACCGTTAGAAAAATCAGTATCTAAAATCATATTTATAGTTTTTTCGGAACTAGCTACTTTCTTTTGAAGAATTTGACATATCAAAATACTATATAAATTTTTTATATTTTTATTTTCCAAATACCTTTGCGAATAGACTTTTTCAGCGTCTTTGAGATATTTTTGATTCGGATCGCTTTGATTAAT